>Ga0181607_10002197_pt1 | contig 17271 bp, 15 predicted proteins | sample 041ome_9_FD_132420 | JGI IMG/M metagenome (GOLD analysis project Ga0181607, IMG submission 132420) | Coastal salt marsh microbial communities from the Groves Creek Marsh, Skidaway Island, Georgia - 041413US metaG (megahit assembly) | ecosystem: Environmental > Aquatic > Marine > Intertidal zone...
ACGATACCGCGCGCGGCAGCGGCGGCTTCGGCTCAACTGGTGGCCACGCGGCGCTTTAGCTGCTCCCGGCCGTCCCGCTAGCTAGCGCTCGCCGAGCAATGAAGTGCAATCGCGGTCCTGCCGGGCTGCTGGCCATGCGGGCCGAGCAACCCGATAGCGGAGGCAGCAATTCGCATCACAGCCCCGCCAGCCACACGCTGAACGGGCCGGAGAAGCTTTCGTCCACCGTGCCGATGCTGGCACCTTCGGTCAGGTGGTTATGGTCCGCCAGTTCCAGTGTAGTGGGACAGGTCATGGTGCTGCCATCGCCGCACATGGCTTCGACCATGGTGCTGGCGAAGGTGCGGAACACTTCCGGATCGTATTCGGCCGAGACCAGCATCAGCGGGATGCTGCTGGCTCCCAGCCGCTCGATGGCGGGCGCTGCGGTCTGCAGCGAGGCATCCTCGCCGTAATAGACATGCGGCTCCTCGCCCACGTCCAGCGTGTAATAGGGGCTCATAAGCAGCGCGCCTTTCACGCCCGAGACGTCACCGCCATTGATGCTTTCGGTGGAGATGTAGTCCGCCACGATATTGCCGCCGGCGGAATGGCCCCAGATCACGATATGATCTGGATCGCCGCCATGTTCGGCGATGTTCGCCCGCACCCAGTCCATGGCTGCTGCCAGGTCTGCGCTGGCAGCGGGATATGTGCTGCCGGGGGCGAGGCGATAATCGATATTGACGCCCACCATGCCGTTGCGCGCAGCCCATGCAGTGGCGCTTTGCGGGTAGTAACCGCCGCCCGCCTTGGTACCGCCGGTAAAGCCGCCCCCGTGGACATAGACGAGCACCGGGCGGCTCTTGCCATCGGCTGCTTCGTTAAAGGTGTACACGTCCAGCTTCTGCGCGGCATCATCACCATAGGCGATATCACTTTGAATGGTGACGTCGTCATATGGCGGGAATTCCGCCAGCGGGGCATAAATCTCGAAGCTGGCAGGATCGATGACATAGCCGAGCTCGCGGATTTGCGCGGCCTGCTCTTCAGGCACGCCGGGCCAGCTGGTTTCGGCCTCTGCTTCGGCAGTCGCGCTGTCTTCCGCATTATCTGCACAAGCCGCAAGGCCCATGGCCAGTGCCAGTGCGCTGGTGGTGATCAATTTCGGCATCAAGTCTCTCCCCGATCCAATCAGTTCGCGGGGCAGGATGCCTTATTGATCCGTCAATGAAAAGGCGGGCTTTTCCGCAATGATGGAAAAGCCCGCTTCTCAGGCCTCCGTCGTGGCGGGGCCGTGTCAGTCGTCGCCGTGGCGCACCGGCTGGTCTTCCGGAGCGATGGAGATGCGCACAGTCTCACCCGAATTGCCGGGGAAGTCCGTGAACATAGCCTCGACCAGGTTGGGCACCAGATACTGCAGGCGGTTGGAAGTGGAGACGGCTTCCGCCTCGCCTTCAAACAGCCGCTCACCCGTGGCGGCATTGTCGATCTTCAGGGCGATGCCGCTGGCGTAGATCGTATAGCTGTCGATATCGCGGCCGAAACGGTCTTCGAAGAACGGATCGTAGAAGCCGTAACCCCAGCTGCGGCTGGGCAGGTAGGTCACACGGGTCCGTCCGGCGCGATCGCGGTAGTAGATCGGGCGATAGCCGTACCAGCTGGAATAGAAGGGGTCGCGATAGCCGCGATATGAGGAACGGATGCGTTCGCGCCCGTCATCCACGCCATAATCGAAGCGCACCAGCAGCGTGGCGGTTTCGGGCGATGCGGCCTGGGTATAGCCCAGCGCGGCCATCTCTTCCTCGACACGGTCTGCATAGAGCGCGAATTCGAGGCCGCCTGCCAGCGCCGGATCTTCCGCCACGACGGCGAAGGTCTGGCCCTGCGGCGCGGGCAGTTGCGACTGGAAGCGCGAAACATCCGCGCGGAACGGTGTGGCGCAGGCAGCGAGACCAGCTAGCAGGATAGCGCCTGCTGCGACCTTGAGGCCCGTAGTCAGTTTGCTGAAATCAGCCATGGAATTTCTCTCTTTATTGCCGAGGCATGATGGTTGCCCTGCATGCCCGACAGGTGCGATTCCCGCGAGACACAAAGTCTCGAACATGGATTACGCAATAGCAAGCATGGCCTGAACCGCATTTGAATGGGGTCGGGAAAAATCCTTTGCAATCAGCAGGCTGATTCGGATTTTGGCCGTTTAACCGCGGATCAGCCCCAGCGCGTTGTATGCGGCCTTCAGCGTTGGCACGCCGATTTCACGTGCCTGCGCCGCCCCGCGAGCGAGGATCGCATCGAGCGATTCCCGGTCTTCCTTCAGCTCGACAAAGCGCTGCTGGATGGGGCCAAGCTTTTCGACCAGCAGTTCTGCCAGCGCAGGCTTGAACACGCCGAAGCCTTGCCCGCCATATTCGGCCAGCGCGTCCTGCGCGCTCATGCCTGCCAGTGCGGCATAGATGGTGACGAGGTTGAGCGCCTCGGGCCGGTCTTCAAGGCCCTTGGTCTCGCTCGGCAGCGGTTCGGGGTCTGTCTTGGCCTTCTTGATCTTTTTGGCCATCGTGTCGGCATCGTCAGCCAGGTTGATGCGGCTCATTTCCGAAACGTCGGACTTGCTCATCTTTGCAGTGCCATCGCGCAGGCTCATGATGCGCGCGGCTTCGGGCGGGATGATTGGATCGGGCAGGGTAAAGACCGGCGCTTCTTCTGTCGCGAAGTCATTGTTGAACTTCTGCGCAATGTCGCGCGCCAGTTCCAGGTGCTGCTTCTGGTCCTCGCCCACGGGAACGTGGGTGGCCTGGTACAGCAGCACGTCGGCTGCCTGCAGCACGGGATAGGTGAACAGCGCCACGGAGGCACCTTCGCGGTTCTTGCCGGACTTGTCCTTGAACTGCGTCATGCGGTTCAGCCAGCCCATGCGCGCGGTGCCGTTCAGAAGCCATTGCAGCTCTGCATGGGCGGGAACCTGCGCCTGGTTGAACAGCACGGCCTTGTTCGGATCGACACCGCAAGCGACCAGCGTTGCCACCAGTTCCAGCGTGGAGCTGTGCAGTTCTTTCGGGTCATGCGGCATGGAAATGGCGTGCAGGTCCGCCAGGAAGATCAGGCATTCGCCGCCAGCAGCGACAGCCTCGTCCTGCAGCTTCACATAATTGCGGATCGCGCCGAGGTAATTGCCAAGGTGCGGTTGGCCCGTGGGCTGGATGCCGGATACTACTCTCATCCTGTCGTCCGGGGGCGCATCAGCCCGCAGCCTTTCTTCGCTTCGTAAGTTTTGCAATGCGGTCCCTGTCTATCGCCCCGACAAGGAATGCAACCGCGAAATAGATTCCCGCGCCGGCGGCGGTAAGCGCTGCGAGGGCGCTGACCTTCTCGAAGGCGGTTCCGGCATAGAGGCCGGACAGGGCATCGCCCAGGAACCACAGCGCCGCGCCCATGGCGGCGGCGGCCACCAATTGCCGTGCCAGCCTGCCCAGCAGGGCCACCGGCGCGCGGTAGTGCCCGCGGCGGACAAGGATCGTGTAGAGAATTGCGCAGTTGAGCCATGCGCCCACCGCACTGGCCGCGGCCACGCCGACCACGCCGAAGCGGTGCAGGAAGGCAAGGTTGAAGCCGGTGAAAGAGGCGAGCGCCACCAGCGCCGCATAAACCGGCGTGCGCGTGTCCGACCTTGCGTAGAACCCCGGCACCAGCACGCGCACCAGCACATAGGCGGGCAGGCCGAAAACCAGCGCCACCAGCACCTCGCCCGCCACCTGCGCATCAGCCACGGTCATGCGGCCGCCTTCGAAGAAGATGGTGACGAAAGGCACACCGCAAATCGCCATCGCCACGGCAGCGGGCAGGGTGAGCAGCATGGCCAGCTCGATCGCGTCGGTCTGCACGGCACTCGCGCCTGAGTGGTCCTTCGCGGCGATATGGCGCGAAAGCGAGGGCAGGATCGCGGTGGCAAGGGCAATGCCGATGATCCCCAGCGGCAGCTGGTTCAGGCGGTCGGCATAATTCATGTAGGTCACGTTGGAGCCGGGCAGGTCATTCAGGAAATAGACCTGCACGATGGTGTTCACCTGATAAGCCCCGGCACCGAATGCAGCGGGCAGGGCAATCCAGCACAGCCGCTTCACTTCCGGCGTGACCTTGGGCCATTGCAGGCTGGGTTTGAAGCCCGCCACCCGCACCCAGATGAACAGCCATGCGAGCTGCAGCACGCCTGCCGCGCCAACCGCAAAGGCGACAAGGTAGACGGCATCCTCCATGCTCCGGCCAGCCTCCAGCCAGAAATGCGCCACCCCCAGCGCCGCGATCAGCACGATGTTGAGGATGATCGGGAAGCTGGCGCCTGGCGCAAAGCGGCTCACTGAATTGAGCATCCCGGTGAACAGCGTCACCAGGCTCATCAGCGCGATATAGGGGAAGGTGATGCGTGCCAGCCCGATGGCGAGGTCCATCTGGTCTGCATCGCCGCGCCATTCGGGGGACCACAGCCAGATGATGCCGGGCATGGCGATCTCGGCAATCGCCACCAGCACGATCAGCGCGGGCAGGAAGACGCTGAGCACATCGTTGGAAAACTGCGCGGCTGCCTCGTGCCCGTCGTCACCCTCGTCCTCGCCGCGCTGCACGCGCTTGGAGAACATCGGCACGAAAGCCGCGGAAAACGCGCCTTCGGCAAACAGCCGGCGAAAGACATTGGGCAGGATGAAAGCCTGCAGGAAGGCGTCAGTCGCCGCACTGGCACCCAGCACGCGCGCAAAGATCATCTCGCGCGCCAGACCGGCAATGCGGCTGACCAGCGTCAGCGAGCTGATTGTCCCGACGTGTCGCAACAGGGCCATGGTTCCAGCCCCTCGCCTACAGAGCCTCAGGCCCGCAGGGCTGCATCAGCCCTCGTCACCTGCGGGCGGCGTGGCTTCACCAGCACCGGCAGCTGCGGCATCCTGCGCCTGCTTCTGGCGCAGCTGCTGGACGTAGAGGCCGTTGAAGTCGATCGGATCGAGCAGCAGCGGCGTGAAGCCTGCATCGCGCACGGCATCGGCAATCACGCGGCGGGCGAAGGGGAACAGGATGCGCGGCGCTTCGGCATAGGTGAAGGCGTGCTTCGCATCTTCGGGCATGTTGCGCATGCCCGCGAGGCCGCAATAGGTCAGGTCGATGATATAGGCGACACCTTCAGCCGTGCGGGCGGTGGCGGTGATCTTCAGTTCGACTTCGGAAACCTCTTCGCTCACCGGGCGGGCGGCGATGTTGAACTGCACGTCCATTTCCGGCTTGCTCTGCCACTGGAAGCTCTCGGGTGCCTTCGGGTTTTCTACCGAAAGGTCCTTCACATACTGGCTGATCACGCCTGCCACCGGCTGCGTATCCGCGCCGTTTGCAGCCTGCTGGTTGTTGAGGTTGGTCAGGACGTCGCCTTCTTCGGCCATGATCTTGTTCGACTTTCGTTACTGGTCGCGGAGCAGGCTGTCGCAGCGCCGCGTAATGATCGTTGGTGTGCTGGCTGGCGCGCGTAGCACCAGCGTGGCCTGCCTGCAACGCCTGCCGGATGCGTTTGCCCTATTCACGTCAGGTTCGGGCAGGATGTTGCAGCAGTGGGACGCATGATGGATTTGTGACCCTACGGCCTGTTGTCCATTTGTAATTAGGTCCTATCTGGGCCACAATTAGGACTGAACGGGCGTCGTGGGACATTGTCCTGCCCGCCCAGCACCGCGAATCGGGAATTTCGAGTGATACCTGAGATCATCATCCTCGCCATGGTTGCAGCCTTTCTGGGCCTGCGTCTCTATTCCGTACTCGGCCGCCGGGCCGAGCAGGAAGAGGAGATCGTGCACAACGGGTTCGAGCGCGGGGATGACCGCAAGCCGGCTCCCGCGGCGTCTTCCACGGTAACGGAACTGCCGCGTAGCGAACGCCAGCTTACCGGCTTCCCGCCCGCGATCGAGCAGGGCCTGCGCGAAATCGCCTCGTCTGATCGCCGGTTTGACCTGCTGGCCTTCATAGAAGGCGCACGCGGAGCCTATGAGATGGTGCTCGAAGCCTTCTGGCGTGGTGACCGCGAGGAACTGCGCGAACTGTGCGATGATGATGTCTACCAGGGCTTTGCCGATGCGCTGGATGCGCGCGAGGCTGCCGGCCACGCTCTGGACAACAAGCTGATCCGGATCGAGGATACCAAGGTCCATTCCGCCATGCTTGACGGCCAGACCGCGCGCATTGCCGTGCTGTTCGTGTCCGACATCGCAGCCGTTACCCGCGATAGCGATGGCAATGTGGTGGCAGGATCGCTGGATGATGCGGTGGAAAGCCGCGATATCTGGACCTTCAGCCGCAATGTCCGCAGCAATGATCCGGCATGGCTGCTGGACGAGACTGACGAAGGCTGATCCGGGAAGCAGTGCGGCAGCTCGAAATGGCGGCGCGTCTTTCCCTTTCCCTGAAATGGCTTGCTGCCCTTACCGGGACGGCGTTGCTGGCATCCTGCGTCAGCGTGGTGCCCCGTGCACCATCGCCCAATCTGCCGGGCACGCCAGCGGCGGTCAACGCTGCATCGCTTGGCATCGCGCGCGGACCCAATATCGAATTCTTCGGTCTGCTGCCACGTGACAGCGCCGCCGCGCTCGATGCGTTCGAGGCGAGCTGCGGTGTCGTTACCCGCAGGCGCGACGAGACGGGACTGACGCGCCCGGAAGACTGGAACCTCGCCTGCGCCAATGCAACCGGCTGGCCGCGTGACAATGCCGCGCGTTTCTTCGCGACCTATTTCGAAGCGGTGCGCGTGGGTGACGGGCAGGCCTATGCCACCGGCTATTTCGAGCCGGAGATTCTCGGCTCGCGCACGCGTCGCCCCGGTTTCGATGTACCAGTCTATTCCGTGCCGCCGGACCTTGTGCGGGCATGGCCTGCCAGTGTGCCCGAAGCCGAGCGCACCGGCCGCCCGCCGCTCGGCAGGTTCGATTCCCGCGGCAATTTCGTCGATTATTACGACCGTACCCAGATCGAGGAAGGCGTGCTTGAAGGGCGCGGGCTGGAGATTGCATGGGCGGCAGACCCGGTGGAATTCTTCTTCCTGCAGATCCAGGGGTCTGGCCGCCTGCTGACGCCCGAAGGCGAGGTGATCCGCATTGGCTATGCCGGGCAGAACGGCCATGCTTATACCGGAATCGGCGGGGTGATGCGCGATCGCGGCCTGCTGGGCAGCGGGCCGGGACAATACTCCGGATCGATGCAGGGCATCATGCAATATATCCGCGAAAACCCGGCGGAAGGCCGCGATCTGATGCGGATGAACAAGAGCTGGTTGTTCTTTACCGAACTGGGCGGCGATGGCCCGCTGGGCAGCATCGGCGTGCCGGTGCGCGGCGAAAGCAGCGTGGCGGTCGATCCCAAATTCGTGCCCTATGGCGCGCCTGTGTTCCTGTCCACGGACAGGGTGGAAGCGCGCGGCATGTGGGTGGCGCAGGATACCGGCGGGGCCATTCGCGGGGCCAACCGCTTCGATACCTTCTGGAGTGCTGGCGAAAGGGCGCGTGAAGTGGCCGGCGGCATGAGCGCGCGGGGCACCGCCACCCTGTTCCTGCCCAAGGGCACGCTGGACCGGCTGGGCGTCAACTGATGGCGCGGCCTCCGCGCGGCCTCACCGCTGAAGAGGCGGCGCTGTGGGCACGGCTGGCGGCCAGCGTGACGCCGCTTGAACAGCGTCATGCCGTCGCAAAATTGCCGCTCCTTTCGCATCCGGCCAAGGTTCCGATGCCGGTGGCCAGCAAGAAGCCGAAGGGCCGTGTGCCTGATCCGGTTGTTCCGCCGCGCCCTGCATCGACCGCGCCTTCGTCGCTTGCTGCGCCGGACAAGGGCCTCGATTCCCATTGGGAGCGGCGCCTGGCACGCGCGGCGGTGGAACCCGATTTCACGCTGGATCTGCACGGCCACACGCTGGAACAGGCGCACCGGCGGCTCGACACCGGCATAATGCAGGCGAAGGCTTGCGGCGCGCGGATGGTGCTGCTGATCACCGGCAAGCCGCGCCCGGTGGATGCCGCTGACCGGGGCGAGCGGCGCGGGGCGATCCGCGCCAAGATACTCGACTGGCTGGCCGCCGGGCCGCACGGTTCCGACATTGCGGCCGTGCGCAAGGCGCACCGCCGCCACGGGGGCGACGGCGCGCTCTACCTTGTGCTGCGGCGGCGCGGCTAGCCCAGCGGCATGACATTCATCAGGCGGCCCTCGCCGATGAAGGCCCATATGCCAGGGATCATCAGCGCGCCGAAGAACAGCCCCATGATCTCGCCCTTGTGCGCCTTGATATTGCCGGCGCGGGCTGTGCTGACGATCTTCCAGCATGCGCGATAAGTCACCGGCACGAAGATGTGGATCCAGTTGAAACCGCCGCCCGAATGGATGAACAGCGCCGCTGTCGCCGTTGCCAGCATCAGTGCCACCCAGACCTTGCCCAGCAGCTTGTGCAGATTCGTGCCCTTGCGCGCCAGCAGCAGATATGCGCCCAGCGGCACACAGGGCAGCGCCGTTGCGACATGGACCGCCACCGCAACGTAGCGAAGGTGCGGCAACTGGGGCGTGAGGCCAAGCAAGGCTCGGGCAATCGCGTAAAGGCAGATCGCTGTCATCGTACCGCCTGCGACAATCACCATGGCGCGGGTGAAGGGTGATATATCGAAGCCGGACCTGGTGCTGGGATTGGCAAGAGTCGTCATGGCAGGAACTCCGTCTGGAGTCTGTACGCCGATCGGTTTGCCAGCCGCCCGTTTGCGGGCAATCGCGCTTGCGCCTGCGGGTTCATCGCTTCGCAAGTTGTCGCCGTTTCCCCCGTATTCATAAGGTTTTGCCATTTCGCGATGCGTGAATGGGCGTTACCAAGCTATCCCGATAAGCAATGTGGTCACACCAACGGCGCGTTTCTGGTGTCAGGTCATCATCGACCTGACGGTGATGAGCATTGTCGGGCTGGTGCTGGGCCTGATTGGCCCCTTCAGTTCCTACGCGGACCCGTTGGCCCTGCGGCTGATCTACTGGCTCGGCCTGTCTTATGCCGGCTATGCCTGTTACCGGCCCGTCAGCTACTTCGTGCTCAAGGCAGGGCAGAAGCTTGACCTTGCCGAATGGGGCCTGTGGGTGATGGCCTGCCTGATAGCAACCATTCCCATGTCGGTGATCGTCTGGCTGATCGGTTTCCTCTCGCGCCCCTTGCGCGCACCCAGCCTGGAATAGGCGCTGGGGACTTATGCCAGCGTGCTGCTGATCGGCAGCGGGATAACGGTGGTGTTCTTCCTTCTCGAACGGAGAGGCAATGCTGCGGCCCCCGCGTCGATCGCGGGAGTACCCGCATCCGGGCAGGCTGAAGCGCAAACGCACCGGGCAGCCGCTGGCACGCCAAGAGAGGGGGCTGACCGCGCGCAATTCCTTGATCGTTTGCCTGCCGAAATCGGTACGGACCTGATCGCGCTGGAGATGGAGGACCACTCCGTTCGCGCGCGCACCGCGCTGGGCGGCGAGCTGGTCCTGATGCGGATGCGCGATGCAGTTGCGGAAATGGGCGGTCTGAACGGGATGCAGGTCCACCGCAGCTGGTGGGTCGCAGGTAACGCAGTGGCGGATGTGAAGCGAGATGGGCGCAACGTGCGGCTGATCCTGGATAACGGGATAGAAGCGCCGGTCAGCCGCGCCAATGTGCAGCTGCTCAAGGACGCGGGCTGGATCTAGCGTACCTGCCATAAAAAAGGCCCCCGGCATCGCTGCCAGGGGCCTCCTCTTCCCAACTGTCGGGAGCGCTTGCCTCAGGCGAGGTCGAAGCGATCGGCGTCCATCACCTTGGTCCAGGCGGCCACGAAGTCATTGACGAACTTCGCTTCATTGCCGTCCTCGGCATAGATTTCGGCCTGCGCGCGCAGCTGCGAGTTAGAGCCGAAGACAAGGTCCGTGCGGGTGGCGCGCCACTTTTCCGCACCTGACTTGCGGTCCTTGCCGACGAATTCCTCGTCCGCGCTTTCGTCCACCACGATCCACTTCGTACCCATGTCGAGCAGGTTCACGAAGAAATCATTGGTCAGCGTGCCGGGCTTGTCGGTCAGCACGCCCATGCCGGAATTGCCCGACACGGCGCCAAGCGCACGCATCCCGCCGACCAGCACGGTCATCTCGGGGATCGACAGGCCGAGCAGGTGGGCACGGTCCACCAGCATATCCTCGGTCTTCACGCTGGCCTTCATCCGAAGGTAATTGCGGAAGCCATCAGCCCAGGGTTCGAGCGGCTCGAAGCTTTCCGCATCGGTCTGCTCTTCGGATGCATCACCGCGTCCTGTGGACACGTTGACGCTGACCGTGTGGCCGGCATCCGCCGCTGCCTTCTCGACTGCCGCCGCGCCAGCCAGCACGATGGCATCGGCCATCGAGAGGTTGCCGCGAAGCTCGTCGATCTTGCCCAGAACCTTGGACAGCTCGTCGGGATCGTTGACCGCCCAGCCGTTCTGCGGGGCAAGGCGCACGCGGGCACCATTGGCACCGCCGCGATGGTCCGAGTTGCGATAGGTCGAGGCCGAGGCCCATGCTGCCTTCACCAGTTCGGAAACGGTCAGGCCGCTACCGAGGATGGCGGACTTGAAGGACGAAACATCGCTGTCCGAAGGCTTGGAGCCTGCGGGCACCGGGTCCTGCCAGATCAGGTCTTCTGCCGGCACTTCCGGGCCGAGGTAGCGGACCTTGGGGCCCATGTCGCGGTGGCACAGCTTGAACCATGCGCGGGCGAAGGCATCGTCCAGCGCCGCCTGGTCATTGAGGAAGCGTTCGGAAATCTTGCGATATTCCGGATCACGCTTCAGCGCCATGTCCGCCGTGGTCATGATGGTGGGGACCTTCTTGTTCGGGTCCCGCGCATCAGGCGCCATGTCTTCCGGATCGGGATCGATCGGGGTCCACTGGTTGGCACCCGCCGGGCTTTGCACCAGCTTGTACTCATACTTGAACAGCAGGCGGAAATAGTCATTGCCCCACTGCGTCGGGTTCGGCGTCCAAGCACCTTCGATGCCCGATGTGGTGATGTGGCCAGAGGCAATATCGTCCTCATTGGTGGCCCAGCCGAAGCCCTGCAACGCCAGTGCCTCGCTTTCCGGAGAGCCCGACAGCGTGTCTGCCGGGGCTGCGCCGTGGCACTTGCCAAAGGCGTGGCCGCCAGCGGTCAGGGCAACGGTTTCCTCGTCATTCATGGCCATGCGGGCGAAGGTTTCGCGCATGTCGCGGGCCATGCCTTCGGGATCGTGCGGATTGCCGCCCGGGCCTTCCGGATTGACGTAGATCAGGCCCATCTGGATCGCCGCCAGCGGGCCGTCCAGCGCCTTGCCTTCATCGGGGATGATGCGGGTCTCGACGCCTTCGTTCACCCACAGTTCTTCAGTGCCCCAGTAAACCGTTTCCGGCTCGAACACGTCCTTGCGGCCGCCGCCGAAGCCGAACACCGGGCCGCCCATGCTTTCGATGGCGACATTGCCGGTGAGGATGAACAGGTCGGCCCAGCTGATATGCTTGCCGTACTTCTTCTTGATCGGCCACAGCAGGCGGCGCGCCTTGTCGAGGTTGCCGTTATCCGGCCAGCTATTGAGCGGGGCGAAACGCTGCTGACCGCTGCCCGCACCGCCGCGCCCGTCGCCCGTGCGATAGGTGCCCGCAGCGTGCCATGCCATGCGGATGAAGAAGGGGCCGTAATGGCCATAATCTGCCGGCCACCAGTCCTGGCTGTCGGTCATCAGCGCGGTCAGGTCTGCCTTGATGGCGTTGTAATCGAGGGAGTTGAAGGCCTCGGCATAGTCGAAATCGTCGCCCATCGGGTCCGCATTGCGGCCCTGCTGGGTCAGGATTTCCAGCTGCAGGGCATCGGGCCACCAATCCTTGTTGGTGCGGCCGAGCAGCGACCGTGCTTCACCGTGGAAGGGGCAACCCCCTGACATTGAACCGGTTTCTGCGTCCATGTGCTTTTCTCCTCTCGCCATTGGCAGACCCGCAGGATGCGAGTCGCGCTTTACTTCGCCTGAAGAGAATGCGCGTTTGACCATGATTGTTCCAAACGATTAATGCGCACTCATTGATCGAATTTGCCGAACGCGCATTTTCGCATTGCGGCAAACAAGAACCCCGCCCTGCGGCTGGCGCAAGGCGGGGCTCCTGCTGTGAATTGTGGCCTGGTTACGCGGCGGCTTCTGCGGCCAGCTCGGTCGGGGCCGGGTTGCGGATCAGGTAATCGAAGGCTGACAGCGCTGCCTTGGAACCTTCGCCCATGGCAATGATGATCTGCTTGTAGGGCACCGTGGTGGCATCGCCGGCGGCAAACACGCCGGGCAGGTTGGTGGCCGCCTTGTGGTCGATTGCGATCTCGCCGAACTTGGAGAGTTCGAGGCCGCTGTCCTTCAGCCATTCGGTATTGGGCACAAGGCCGATCTGCACGAACACGCCTTCCAGCTCGACCTTGCGTTCTTTTCCGGATTCGCGGTCCTTGTAGACAAGGCCGGAAACACGCTCGCCATCGCCGGTGATCTCGGTGGTCTGGGCAGACACCAGAATGTCGACATTGGACATGGAGCGCAGCTTCTTCTGCAGCACCTCGTCCGCACGCAGCTGGCTGTCGAACTCAATCAGCGTCACATGGCCAACAATGCCGGCAAGGTCGATCGCGGCTTCCACGCCGGAGTTGCCGCCGCCGATCACCGCCACGCGCTTGCCCCTGAACAGCGGGCCATCGCAGTGCGGGCAATAGGCGACACCGCGGTTGCGGTATTCGAACTCGCCCGGCACGCCGAGGTTGCGCCAGCGCGCGCCGGTGGACAGGATCAGCGAGCGCGCCTTGAGCACTGCGCCGTTTTCCAGCTCGACCTCGTGATAGCCGCCAACTTCGCTTGCCGGGGTGAGCTTTGTGGCCTTCTGCAGGTTCATCACGTCGACATCATATTCGCCGACGTGGCTTTCCAGCTGTGCGGCGAGCTTCGGGCCTTCGGTGTAAGGCACGGAAATGAAGTTCTCGATGCCCATGGTGTCGAGCACCTGGCCGCCGAAACGTTCAGCCGCGATGCCGGTGGAGAAGCCCTTGCGCGCGGTGTAGATCGCGGCAGAGGCGCCAGCAGGGCCACCGCCGATCACCAGCACTTCGAACGGGTCCTTGTCGGCAATCTTGGCTGCCGCGCGGGCAGAGGCATTGCCGTCCAGCTTCTGAAGGATTTCCTCCACGCTCATCTTGCCGCTGGCGAACATCTCGCCATTCAGGAAGGTGGCGGGCACAGCCATGACGTTGCGCTTTTCGACCTCGTCCTGGAAGGTGCCCCCTTCGATCAGCGTTGCGGTGACCTTGGTGTTGAACAGCGCCAACAGCGTGAGGGCCTGCACCACGTCCGGGCAATTGTGGCACGAGAGCGAGAAATACATCTCGAAATTGTATTCGCCTTCCAGCGCGGCGATCTGGTCCAGCACGTCCTGCTCGACCTTGGGCGGGTGGCCGCCGGCCCACAGCAGGGCGAGGACGAGCGAGGTAAATTCGTGGCCCATCGGCAGGCCGCCAAAGCGCACCCACTTGCCGGCGTCCGATGCGCGGCGGATGATGAAGCTGGGCTTGCGCTCGTAGTCGCCATCGAAAGAGGCGGAAACCTTGTCGGAGAGCGCGGCGATTTCTTCCAGCAGTTCGCGCGTGTCAGCCGATTTCTTGTCATCACCAAGACTGGCGACGAGTTCGATCGGCTCGCGCAGATTGCCGAGATACTGCTTCAGCTGAGCGGTCATGTTGGCATCGAGCATCGCGATTTCTCCTTTGTTCAGACGTAAAACGGCCCGGGGCTTCCAAGGGATGGGGGGAATGGAAGACCCCGAGCCGTTCGTGCGACCCGTCGGGGGCGACGGGACCTGTGAAGCTAGACGCTTCGCAGCTTAGATCTTGCCAACCAGGTCAAGCGACGGGGCAAGCGTGTCAGAACCTTCTTCCCACGCAGCCGGGCAAACCTGGCCGGGGTTGTTGCGGACGTACTGTGCCGCCTTGATCTTGCGGGTCAGTTCGTTGGCGTTGCGGCCCACGCCTTCGCAGGTGATTTCCATGATCTGGATCACGCCATCGGGATCGATCACGAAGGTAGCGCGGTCAGCCAGGCCCATTTCTTCGCGCAGCACGCCGAAGTTGTTGGACAGCGTGTGCAGCTGGTCACCCAGGAAGGCATACTTGATCTTGCCGATCTTCTCGGACGTGTCGTGCCATGCCTTGTGGCTGAAGTGGGTGTCGGTGGAAACGGCGAAGACTTCAACGCCCATGTCCTGCAGCATGGAATACTTCTCGTTCAGGTCTTCCAGCTCGGTCGGGCAGACGAAGGTGAAGTCAGCCGGATAGAAGAAGAACACGGCCCACTTGCCTTCGATGTCCTTTTCGGTGACGTCGAAGAAGTCCTTGCCGGCCTGGAATGCGGTGGCCTTGAACGGCTTGATAGTGCTGCCGATGATACCCATGGTGTTTTCGTCTCCTGATAATGTTTCCCGTGACCGGGCAATCGTGAATCGGGTGTTTGAATTACGAGGCGGCAGATAGGCATTGATTTGCCGCAAGAAAGCCGATTGATGCGATTGCTTTGATCGAAACAATCGATCACCTCCGTGAATGTTTCGAAAAGTGCAACAGCTGTTGTGTTTTTTGCATGAGTCATTTCGCGAACGGGCCTTCTCGCGCTTCGAGACTCGTTGTTTGCCACGGTGTCTGATCGCGATTGCTTCGCCCTGCGCCCGCGCTAGATTGCCGGGCGGAGAGGGGTTTTCATGACAGCAAACACTACAGCGGGTGTGCGCGGTTTCCAGCCGACATTCTTCTTCTGGCTCGCGCTGGTGATGTGCATCTTCGTCTTTGGCGGGTTCGGGATGCATTCCGCGCTTCCTGCGCTGCAAGGCGATTTCCCGCCCGCGCCGCCGATCGTGCATATCCACGGTGTGGTGTTCGTTTGCTGGATGCTCTTGCTGCTGGTCCAGACGGGCCTTGTGGGGGCCGGGAATGTGAAGCTGCATCGCAGCCTCGGCATGTGGGGTATCGCGCATGCCACGGCCATTTTGATGCTGGGCCTTTCGATCCAGCTGATCGCCTCGCGCGGGGGGATGGATGCAGGGCGCGATCCGGGGACGGACGGGCTGTACCTCGGCATACTCGCGGTGATCGGCTTTGGTATCATGTTCACGCTGGCAATCCGCAACCGCACCCGCCCGCAGATCCACAAGCGGATGATCATGTTCGCCATGCTGCCGGTGCTGCCGCCGGGGGTGAACCGCTTTTGGTTCCAGGCGCTGGGGCTGGACGATCCGATCCCCACCTTCTGGCTCTACCTCACCCTGTGGGGCATGGCCGCCGCGCTGCTGGTACAGGAATGGCGCGAGACGAAAGCGATCGGCCACTATTCGCTATTCGGAACGGCCTTCATCGTGATCGAGGGCGCTGTGCACGAAGCGGTGGTCGGGACCGCATGGTTCAGCGAGTTTTCGCGGGCGGTGTTGGGGCTGGCGGTGTATCGGTAAGCTGGCAACGCACGCGGTAAAAAACGGTCACGGAAGTGGCCGCAAGCCCGACCGGGCGCCCGGACCGGCCCCGCAGCGAAGCGGAGGGAACAGCCGGGAGGACGAACCCGCGGATGCGGGTTCATGAGGAAAGCTATCCAACCTGAGCCCGGTGCAGCAGCTTCTGGTCTGCCAGCACCAGCGCCATCATTGCCTCGACAACCGGCGCGCCGCGAATGCCGACGCAGGGATCGTGGCGGCCCTTGGTGCGGATATCGACGGCTTCGCCAGCCGCATTGATCGACTGGCGCGGGATCAGGATCGAGCTGGTCGGCTTGAAGGCCACGCGGCACACAACCGGCTGGCCGGTGGAGATGCCGCCCGCAATCCCGCCCGCATGGTTGGCGAGGAATTCGGGTTCGCGCCCCTCTGCACCGGGCCGCATCTCGTCAGCATTATCTTCACCGCGCAGCGAAGCAGCAGCCATGCCTTCGCCGATCTCCACGCCCTTCACCGCGTTGATGCCCATCATCGCGGCGGCAAGCTCTGCATCCAGCTTGGCGTAGAGCGGCGTGCCCCAGCCTGCGGGCACGCCCGTGGCGACGCATTCCACCGTTGCGCCCAGTGACGAGCCTGCCTTGCGCGCCTTGTCCACCAGTCTCTCCCACCGTTCGGCAGCAGCGCGATCCGGGCAGAAGAAGGGGTTCTGGTCGATGAAGGTGTAGTCCACATTGCTGCGGTCGATCTCGTCCCCGCCGATGGCGCTGACATAGGCTGTCACCGTCACTTCGGGGATCACCAGCCGCGCAATCGCGCCAGCCGCCACGCGCGCTGCCGTTTCGCGCGCAGACGAACGCCCGCCGCCGCGATAGTCGCGATGGCCATACTTCGCGTCATAGGCATAGTCGGCATGGCCGGGGCGGTATGCCTTGGCGATCTCGCCATAGTCCTTGCTGCGCTGATCGGTGTTCTCGATTATCAGGCTGATCGGGGTGCCGGTGGTCTTGCCTTCAAACACGCCCGAAAGGATCTTCACCTGGTCCGGCTCGTTCCGCTGGGTGGTGAAGCGGCTGGTGCCGGGGCGGCGCGCATCGAGATAGGGCTGGATATGCTCTTCGTTCACAGCAAGGCCCGGCGGGCACCCATCCACCACTGCGCCCAGCGCGGGGCCATGGCTTTCCCCCCAGGTGGTAAAGCGAAAAACGCGTCCGAATGTGTTCATGCTCATGGGGCAGAGCCTTTGGCGCAGATTTGCGGCGCTGTCCATTTCCTACTCATGCGCCCCCGTGCCATGCCGCCCGCCTTGTCCCGCCTCGAACCCCTCCTGACCTGCGCGATCACAGGGGCGTTGCGGGCGGAGGAGATTTTCCTGCCAATAGCCGTGTTCCATGTGTTCCAAATGTTAACGCCGCACCTTGCGGATAAGCGAAACGCGGCGCTGGCATTCGCGCCACTCCGGTGGCAAGAACATAACATGATCGCAAAGCTCAAAGGCCTGCTCGACGAAACCGGTGAAGACTGGGCGGTGATTGACGTTGGCGGCGTGGGCTACCTCGTCCACTGCTCGTCCAAGACGCTGAACGCACTGGGCGAGAAGGGCGAGGCCTGCACCGTCTATACCGATTTGCAGGTGAGCGAGAACGACATGCGCCTGCTCGGTTTTGCCGAGGGGGGCGAACGCGACTGGTTCCGATTGCTTACGAGCGTGCAGGGTGTTGGCTCCAAGGTGGCGCTCGCGATCCTGTCTGCATTGAGCACCGGAGAAGTGCGCGATGCCTGCGCCGCCGTGGA
>Ga0181607_10002205_pt1 | contig 17248 bp, 10 predicted proteins | sample 041ome_9_FD_132420 | JGI IMG/M metagenome (GOLD analysis project Ga0181607, IMG submission 132420) | Coastal salt marsh microbial communities from the Groves Creek Marsh, Skidaway Island, Georgia - 041413US metaG (megahit assembly) | ecosystem: Environmental > Aquatic > Marine > Intertidal zone...
AGAAGCAAACGCAAAGCGACAAGCGGAAGAGGATGAGCGGAAGCGAAAGAAAGCGGAAGAGCAAGCAGCGATTGTCGCCAAACGCGAGGCAACGAAGCGTATGGAGCAGGAGCGCCGCGAGCAACAGATGGCGGATGACGATGCAAAGCAGGAAGCGTGGCAAGAAAAAGAACAAGAACGTAAAGCGCAGGCAGAGCAGCAACGCGAGGCTGAAATGCGGGCGCTCGAAGAAAAATCAAAAATGGCTGCTTCAGCTGCGGCGCAGAAAATGTCAGCTTTGGGTAGCGCGCAGAAGAGTGGTAGTACTTCGAGCAATGAAGGAATCAGCGTCGGTCCACATGAGATGAACTCCCAAGGTTCGCGCGCCATGGTATCATCAAATGCCACCTGGAACTCGAACGGTTCTAAGCCATTCCGAAAGTGCGTTGATCTCCTCGGTGCGTCACATACCCTCGCAAAGGCTTGGGAGCTGTCCATGGACGATGAAGCGATGAATTCATTTTCCGTGTTCAAATATACAAATAAGGAGGAAATCAAGGTGAGCGTGGACGCTCTTCCGGCCGATGGCGCAACGATCGATTTATCAGACGGCAATCTCAGCCTCTGGTACGTTCAAGCGGCACCCTTGTCGATGCCTGTGTCCTGCTGTGATGTTGGAGGCGGTAACCACGTTGGCATCATGCCCTACGTCCATGCTGTAGACTTGTACGTCAGCGTCGACGGACGCGAATTTACCGATCAGCATATTTGTTATGGTTCTGACACAGGCGCTTCTCGTGAGGCAGTCGTCTCTGAAGTAGAGCGCAAAACTATTGACGGCGAACACTGGTCAAAGTCCTTACTGGAAGGACCGTCGGATGGCACGCAACCGTGGGCAACTATCGTTAACCACACGCGCTGGCAGACGAATGACTCACTCGTGTATCTTCCGCTCATGTGTGTCGACGTTGATAACGCAACGTTGGGTGACGAAGATGCGTACCCTTACGTCCATTGCCTTCTCGCCAAATTTTCCCAGCTCCTTGGCGAAGTCGGAGCGGGCGAGCATTCGGTGTCCATTCGATTGCGTCCGAGAGGTTATATATTTCTCGACGACGATGGCGATTGTCAGTTTGACTACGTCGGCGGCTCCGTGCGGGATGCTAAGTCTTTAGAAGCGAGCGCTAAATCTTTGGTTGGCGAACATCTCACCGACAGTAGTGCGCCTGGGATGAGCGCGGCGTTTAAAATAAACGTCAGCGAGAGTCAGGCGAACAGCAAAGGACCGGTTCGAACGGCGCAAGCTTTTGCGACAAACTGGCCTGCTGGTGAAATCAAACAATGCGTCGAGTTAGGCCTGAAGATGGCAAACACCGGCGTATGCGGCGCAAAAGCGGCGCAAATGGCGCCTGGTTCAAAGTGCTGTCACATAATTCTCACTGAAGGTAACCAAGGATCCGGCATCAAAACGGCTACGTTTGGCGAAGAGCGGGCGTATGATTTCTTCTGCGCTTGGGCTTTGTTCAAAAATAAGGATGCAAAGCCAGATTCTCTTGGCGCCCAGATCAAATTTGTGGTGAAAAGAGACAAGATAATTGACTACAAGCCAGTCGACAGAGACTGGCGAAGCGCAGGTTTCGAGTCCGTTACGACTGATACGGTGAACGGACTGACGATCTCGAACCAAGAGATTGACGCTGCTATCGCGCGCGACGCGGAATTTTTGAAATGAAAAAAGTTACACTTATTACCGGTCAATAAACTTCACATACGCCGAAAGAGACGCGTCCCGAGACAAGATGCAAATGCAACGACATTTCGCCCCTCGCTTCACGACGCACACGCGCACGCACGCGCAGGCGAGGACGCAGAAGACGTAGAGACGCGCATACCGCATGGCGCACGCGCACGCCGCGTTCGGCGCCTCGCGCGCGGCGGCACCGCGCGCGAGCGCAATACTCGACCGCCGACGTCATCGTCATCGCTGCGCCCCCGCGCGCGCCATCGAGCGCGATGTACGCGAAGGTAAGCTCGTGAGCGACGCCGAGGACTTTTCGACGAACGTTCTCGTGGCGTCCGCGGGCGCTGCGGGCGCGGACGTGGAGAGCGTGCGGGTGAACGAGGAAGGTGTGACGCAGGCGGAAGAGACGGCGCGCGCGCTTCGCGCGTCCGTGGAGGCGTTAACCGCGGAGTTGGATGCGTGCTATCGCGCGACGTTTGCAAGCATCACGCTGGTTGGCGACGAAGGTAGTGCGAGCGCGTCAGCCGAGGGTGGACGTCGATTTGAGGATATGACGGAGACGGCGTTTAGGACGTTGAACACGAGCGAGCCCGCGACGGCGGCGGCGTTGTTGAAAGAAGCAGAGAAAGATATCGCGACGTGGCTTTCGTTTCAGAAGAATGTGCATTCAATTAAAGCGAGGCGCGACCGTGCGAGAGACTCATTGGCAGAGGCGGAGAATGCGCTCGCTGTGGCGAAACGTGGCGGCGTTGGATTTTTGACTGCTCCGGCGCCGATGAAAACCGGTACGGTGGAGCAGCGAGAAGGCACGCGAAAGATTGTTTTGTTGAGTGGATTTGAAAGTTTCAACGTCGCGTTGTACAAGGCGTCGGCGAGAGATTTGAAAAAGCGCTATCCACACGTAGACTTGTTGGTTTTTAGCGACCGCGACATCGAGGGACGGCGCGAAGAGCTCGAGGCCGCGCTTGATGGCGCCGACGTTTTCTTTGGCTCGCTCTTGTTTGACTATGATCAAGTGGAGTGGTTGCGCTCGCGCATCGCCGACATCCCATTGCGATTTGTTTTTGAATCCGCGCTTGAGCTGATGAGCTGCACGTCGGTGGGTTCGTTCCAAATGGCGGCGCCGAGTGGTCAGAAAGCCGGCCCTCCGCCCGCGGTGAAAGCCGTGCTCGCCAAGTTTGGTAGTGGCAAAGAAGAAGACAAGCTTGTGGGATATCTGTCGTTTTTGAAAATCGGCCCTCAGCTCTTGAAGTTTGTGCCCGGCGACAAGGCCAAGGACCTGAAGAACTGGCTCACCGTGTACGCATATTGGAATCAAGGCGGTAAGGAAAACGTTGAGGAGGCGTTTGCGTATTTGGCGGCCGAATACTTGGCGCCCCCTGGCGAGGAAAAGAAAGAAACGAATTTTCTAGCCAAGATTTTTGGTTTAGGTGGCGCCAAAGGTCCGAAGCCTCCAAAAGAGACGCCGGCGTTGGGTTTGTACCATCCGCAGCTCGAACGCGAAAAGCGGCCGTACTTTGAATCTGTGTCTGCCTATCTCGACTGGCACGCACGTACGCGAGCGCACAAAGTCCCCGTCGACGCTCCTCGCGTCGCCGTGTTACTCTACCGCAAGCACGTCATCACCAAACAGCCTTATTTGGCGGATTTAGTAGAATCATTTGAGGACTCTGGTGTGCTGCCGATTCCGATCTTCATCAACGGCGTCGAGGCGCACACCATCGTTCGGGACATGCTCACATCAGATTACGAACAGAAAAAACGCGCATCTGGCGTGATTGAAGTAGACTCACTCAAGTCCGACGCGACGATTGTCGACGCGGTCGTGTCTACGGTTGGATTCCCACTCGTTGGTGGTCCGGCCGGGAGCATGGAGGCGGGTCGCCAAGCCGAAGTCGCGCAAGGCATTCTCGGCGCCAAGAACATTCCTTACTTTGTTGCCGCGCCGTTACTCATTCAAGACATCGCGTCGTGGGTGCAAAGTGGTGTGGGTGGTTTACAGAGCACCATTCTTTATGCTTTGCCCGAGCTCGATGGTGCCATCGACACTGTCGCTCTCGGAGGCTTGTGCGGGGACAACATTTACCTGACGCGCGAACGCGTCTTTGCGTTGGCGAATCGTCTCAAGCAGTGGCGTAACTTGCGCACATCTGCGCGTGACGAGCGTAAAATCGCAGTAATGTTGTATGGATTCCCACCAGGCGTCGGTGCCACGGGTACCGCGGCGCTTTTGAACGTGCCGGACTCGCTCGAAAACATGTTAAATTCGTTGCGCGAGCAAGGCTACTACCTCGGCGACCAAGCCGAGCTGCCTTCGGGTGAAGCCATCGTGCGCGCATTGCGTGCGTTGGAGGAAAACGCAACCATTATGGCGGGCTACGACGGCGCTGTTGATGCTGTGAACGCGCTCAAAGAAACTGGAGACTTGCCTGGTGTGGAAGTCGCCGGGGCCAACGTCTCGCCCACGCAACTCAAAAAGTGGCTCGCCTTTCCAAAGTCATGGGGACCGACGGAATGGGGACCGATTCCGTTTCTTCCCGAACCTGACGTTCTCGTTCGCAAGATGGAAGCTGCGTGGGGCCCACTGGAAAATTACCTCGGTCTCGCCACCGCGCCTGGCAAAGGAAGCGTCGTCACTGGCTTGCGACTGGGCAACGTCTTCATCGGCATCCAACCGGCGCTCGGCGTCGAAGGCGACCCGATGCGTCTATTGTTTGAACGCGACCTTACGCCGCATCCGCAGTACGCCGCGTATTACAAGTGGCTGCAAAATGATTTCAACGCTAGCGCCGTGGTACACTTTGGCATGCACGGTACCGTGGAGTGGCTCCCAGGGTCGCCGCTTGGGAACACTGGCTTGTCGTGGAGTGAGCAATTGTTGGGCGCCATGCCCAACGTGTACGTATACGCCGCGAACAACCCGAGCGAGAGCATCATCGCCAAGCGACGAGGATACGGCGTGATTATTTCGCACAACGTTCCACCGTATGGTCGTGCTGGATTGTACAAACAAACTGCGCAATTACGAGAACTGTTGAATGAATATCGCGAGAACCCGAGCGAAAACGCCGCGTTGCGTGGGACCATTTTTGACGTCGTCGTCGCCGCCGGTTTGGACAGCGATTGCCCTTACGTCGCCGCCGATGCCGACGCAAGCGAACCTCTCCCGCGTATGACTCCCGAGCTCGCCGATTCACTCTCGCAAGACGCGTTTGATGCGTACGTGAGCGAGTTGTACACCTACCTCGGCGTGCTCGAAAATCGTCTCTTCAGCGAAGGCTTGCACGCGCTCGGCAAACCGCCGACGGAGCGTTCGATGGCACAATATCTCAATGCGTACTTTGACGGCGATGTGAGCGAAGACATCATCGATGTCATCGTCAAAGCATCACCAGACGAAGGCATGGATGCCATCAAGGCTCGACTTGAAAAGACGTTCAATTTGCAAGTGCCCGCAGACGCTCGGGACGCGATGTCGAGCGACGGTGCCACAGCAACGGTGGGCGATAAAGTCGTCGAAGCGGTTGAAATTCGCGACTTACTCGCGATGAATTCGCAAGAAATCACTGGCATGCACCGCGCGCTCGATGGTGAATGGGTCCCGCCCGCGGTAGGTGGCGACTTGCTACGCGACGGTAAGGGAGTGCTTCCGACGGGGCGGAACATTCACGCGCTGGATCCGTACCGCATGCCATCTGCGGCTGCGGAGGCGAGAGGCGCCGCCGTGGCCGATGGTATTCTCAAGCAGCATCAAGACGCAAACGACGGTGCGTACCCAGAAACCGTCAGCGTGAACTTGTGGGGACTGGATGCGATTAAGACCAAAGGCGAGAGCGTCGGCATCGTGCTTCGTCTCGTCGGCGCGCGAGCGGTGAAGGAAGGCACCGGCCGCGTCGCGCGCTACGAGCTCATTCCGCTAAGTGAACTGAACGGTCGACCGCGCGTCGACGTGCTGTGCAATATGTCTGGAATTTTCCGCGATAGTTTCGCCAACGTTGTCGGCTTGCTCGACGATTTGTTTGTTCGCGCCGCCGAGGCGGATGAACCAGAAGAATTGAATTTCATTCGCAAGCACTCGCGCGAAATGTCATCGAATGGACTCGAGAATTCCACAGCCAGACTATTCAGCAACCCACCAGGAGATTACGGGTCGATGGTCAACGAGCGCGTCGGGACGAGTGGATGGGAAGATTCGCGCGAGCTCGGCGACACGTGGGCGGCGAGAAACGCGTACTCATACGGCAAGGGTGCCGAACGCGGCACCGCGCGGCCAGAGGTGCTCCAATCGCTCTTGCGCACAACCGAGCGCGTCGTGCAAGAAATTGACTCCGTCGAGTACGGATTGACGGATATTCAAGAATACTACGCGAACACCGGCGCGCTCGTGGCGGCGGCCAAAACGGCAAAGGAGGACGCCGGCGTGCTCAATCCAAAAGTCGCGTGTTCCATCGTCGAGACGTTCGGTAAGGATGTCACGCCGAAAGATTTGGACGAAACGCTCCGCATGGAGTATCGCACGAAATTGCTCAATCCACGATGGGCGACGGCGATGGCAGACCAAGGCTCGGGTGGCGCGTACGAAATTTCTCAACGCATGACGGCGCTCGTCGGTTGGGGCGCCACGAGTGGATTCGCCGAGAATTGGGTATACGACGGCGCCAACGAAACGTACGTCGAGGACGAAATTATGCGTGAGAAGTTGCGCAAATCAAACCCGCAGGCATTCAGAAACGTCATCAAGAGAATGTTAGAAGCCGCGGGGCGCGGGATGTGGGACGCCGACGAAGAAACGTTGAGCAAATTACGCGAACTTTACTCAGACATTGAAGACGAAATGGAGGGCGTCACGCTCGCCAAAAGCGCCAAATGAACACAGTAGAAGAACACACACTTTACACATGTACAATAACATTTACACACGCGCGCGCTGTACAGTACGACCGCCGTCGCCATTCGCCGCTACGAACATCATCAACTAATCAAAGCTCGGCACCGAAAACGTCCCCGTCGCCACGGCCGCATCAGACGCCTCACCAGGCACCAAAAACGCCGCACGCGTGACGGCATCCACGGCATCATCACGCACCAACGCCTCGAACCGAACGCGCTGCGCCAAACACACATCCTCGTCTCGACAAAAATACACCACGCAATCCACACCCACGACATCACCATCCACCGCCTCGCTCGGCGCATCCACACGAAACGTCATCGTCGTCACCGCCGCACCGTCATCATCCGCCGTCAACGCACCGCGCGCGCCACCTGGCGTGACCTCGTACCTCGAATTCGCCCCGCGCGTGAGGTGATACCCGCGCGGCAGCGTCACCGCGCACTCGAGCCCTCCGCCGTCCACCGCGCCGCGCATCGGCGCCGGCGCGCGCACCGTCGCCGACGAACGCGCGTATGCGACATCATCCCCCAACGTCGTCGTCCCCGCGAGCACCGCACCGAGAAGAAGGCTCACGCGACGACTCGTCAACGGTCCTCCTTCTCGATGATGTGTCCCATGGTTTGCGCCACCACCGAGTGCTGCTGATGATGCTGATGATGATGCTGCTGATGATGACGCTAATGGGCCCGTCGTCGTTCGCGCCGCACATCGACCACCACTCGTCCTCCTCGTCGGCGAACCCAAGACACACATCCCCATCGTCGTCGTCGTCGTCGTCGTCGTCACCATGGTGATTATTACATGCATGGCACGCACTGACGACGGTGCACTAACTCCAGGACAGACGCAGACGGGGACCCATCGCGACCGATCGCGACCAGGGCGCCACCGACTCGCGGCGATCGCCTGGCCCCGCCGGCGCACACGGACGATCGCCGCGAGTCACGACCAGGACACACACGGGGGGGTCGGGGTTGGCGAGTCCCCTGGTTCCGTGGATGCCACCTGGGCACGATTGGTCAATCCATATCCATGCGGACTGAACGTTGGCGGGTGCGAAGCCCTGTGTGGATAGCGTCGTCGGCATCGCGCGACGCGCGTCGTGGTCGTCGTCGACCGCGCGAGAGGAGACGACGCGCGCGTGGCCACCACCACCACCGTCACTCGTGTCGTGACCGTCACCCGGTGTCGGCGGTGGTGCGCGCGCATACGGGCGGGCCCCGTCGGCGCATCGCGGGCGCATCGTGGGCGAGATGGCGGCGACGCCGATGCCCTCGCGCGCCGCGGCGCCGGGCGTCGCGGTGCGTCGCGCGTGCGGTGCGTCGCGCGGATCGCGCGCGAGCACCGCGCGGGTGGTGATTGCGAACGGTGCGGGCGCGGGACGGGCGATGACGACGACGAGGATGAGCGCGCGGGACGGGGTCAAGGCGCGCGCGCGTAAGAAGGTGCCGCGTCGAGGCGGACGGAGCGAGGACGAGGATGGTGATTGGGACGTCGGTGGTGGCGGCGTACACACGCTCGGGTCGTATAGTGGGGATGAAGATGATGGGGATGACGTGAGCGGGACGTATGATGAGGCGTCGACGTCGTCGGGGCGAAGGTACGGCGCGGGGCGGGCGAGAGCCGAGAGCGGACGCGCGGGCGGGCGGGGCGTGGAAATCGTCGAGGGTCCGCGCGGTGAGATCACCACCAGGGCGTCGATTGATGAACATGACTCCGTTGTGGGTGGTTCCGGGCGTCGGTCGTGGCGGCGTGATGGTGACGGAGGATCGAGATATGGTGGCGAGCGGTCTTCGAACGCGGGCGCGAGGCCGACGGCGAATGGGTTTTCGCGGTCGTATCGGGATTTGGAGCGCTCCATGCTGAGCGATTACGATGAAGAAGGCGGGACGAGTGCGGCGTGGGATTTGAACGATCCCACGTGGGAAGCTGATGCGTCAGTGATGCTTCGCGCGGCGGATACGGGTGATGCCCCGACAGCCATCGCGGCGCTCGAGCGCATGAATAAGCTCGGGGCGAAGAATTCCGTGGCGGTGCCGCTGGCGTTTTATAACATGACGCTTCGCGCGTGCAAGCGCTCGCGACCGCCAGCGAGCGCGGATGCAACGCGTTTGTTGCGTGAAATGCGCGAACAAGGTCCGCCGCCGGATGCTCGCACGTACCACGAAGTCATCGCGGCGTACGCGCGCGCGCACGAATGGAAACTCGCCGAGCAAACGTTTGAGGAAATGAAACGAGCGTTCAAAAGCCTCGGATCGACGTGGCAACCGAGTGTGCGCGTGTACACATCCTTAATCAGCGCATACGGCAAGTGTGGACAGTTTGAAAAGGCGAATGAGTTATTCAAAAGTGTCATGGCTGACTCGCGCGTGACGTTGGACACAGGCGTGTACAACGCGTTGCTTTCGGCAGCTGTGAATGCTGGCCGATACAAGGATGCGGTTGAGATTTTCGAGCGCATGCCCGGTGATAACGTCCGACGCAATGTCACGACGTTTAACGCCATGCTCACGTCACTCGGCCGTCAGCGTCGTATTCGCGACATGGAGAACATGTTTCAGTCGATGCAACGCGCGGGCATCATGCCCAACGAAACCACTTACAGTGGTCTCATCACATCGCATGGGAACATCGGAAACATCGATCGAGCGCTAGAGTTGCTGCATCACGTGTTAATTGCACCGCGCTTGCGCGCGTCGGCGGTGATTTTCAACAGCGCTTTGGGCGCGTGCGTCAAGGCGGGGAGCTTGGAGGGCACTCAACGCGTGCTTCGCGTGATGAAGAGCGAAGGTGTCCTGAGCACGCTTGTGACGTACAACACACTATTAATGGAAGCAAGTGCCGAGCGCGACTGGAAACGCGCCGCTCGTCTTTACAAAGAGCTCATCGTGAGCGGTTTCGCGCCAGACTCGATTACCCTTGATTGCTTGTGCGGCATTGAAAAGCTGCAAGCGTGCCGCGAAAAGGCGCTCCAGGCTGAGATTGAGCGCGCTGAACGCGAAGGCGTTGAACTTCCAGTATACGATGACCGTGTGTGCGACATCAGCAACAGTCCGCTCGGTGATTTGCCAGCGCTCATTCGGGCGCTGCGCGACGACGCCGAGCTCGCGAGAGTGCCGGAAGCGGAGGGTTACATATGCGACGCCATGCTCCGCGTATTGCATGTGAACAACAAACACTCTGAAGTGGAAGACGCGTTCAAGTTTATGATACAAAACAACGTTCCACGTACTGTGCACACATACAACTCGTTGCTGATTTCCTATGAGGCAAGCAAGGAGTGGCAAAAGGCGGGCGACGCCATGTCCCGCATGTTGGCGGAAGGCATCACGCCCAACTCGTTGACTTTCGACGCTCTCATTGACGTGTGCGAGGAAATGGGACAGTGGGATCGCGCGACGTCTTGGCTCGAGCAGGCGCAAGCCGCGGGTCACCTTCGATGTGAAGATGACTTGGGAGTTCTCGACTTGCACCGAATTCGCTCAGCTGGAACGGCGCAGTGCGTGCTGCGCTGGTGGTTGCGACGTATGCGTACTCGGGCCTTGGCGCCATTAGACGTACGCGCCGCTGGTGTCGGTACTCGCGCCTTAGTGTCTGGCTTAGCCGGCAAAAAGGAGCTCCCAGTGACGATCCGCGACTTGCCAGAAGAGATTCAAGTCGTCACCGGATGGGGGAAGCACAGCACCGTGTACGGCCATTCACCTGTGAAAGAACGTACATTGGCCACGCTCAACCGCTTGAACTCCCCTTTCGAAGTTCCGTCGCACAATATCGGCTGCCTCGTAGCCAACCGTGGTAACGTGCGGACCTGGCTCGTACGAGACGAGCTCTTATCGCTCGTTCGATTCTTGGGCGGCAATCGCGACGCGCTCAAGCGCAACTTCAACCCCGCATCCGGGCCGCAATAAGCGCCCGAGCCTACGCAAGCATATTATTTCATTTATTTTAGCGCGATGCTTAGTTAGCCATTTAACAATCATCTCACTCTACACATTGCATTCCTTCGCGAGGCAAAAAGCGTGCGCGCGTTATCCGCGCGACGGCTCCTCACTCTCATTCTCACGCTCGCCGCACACCTCACACATCGCCATGTTTGCCACGACTTCGACCCGCATCGCTCCGACGCGCGCGTTCGCCTCGCCCAAGGTACGTTTCGTCCCCCCGCGCGCGCGCGCGCCCGCGCGCATCCGCGCGACACGCGCGTCCCGGGACGCGTGACGTCATCACCGACTGACCGCTGTGCTGTGACAACGCAGGCGTCTCAACGCGCATCTCGAGTCGCACGCGCGCCGCGAGCGAGCTCTGAAGACGACGAACGCGCACAAGATTCTTCGAGCTACCGCCGCGCGGCGGAGGACCCACCTCAGCTCGAAGGCGTGCTCGGGAAGATTGTCTCGTCGCTGCCGGATGGACGCAAGGAAACCGCGCCCGAGTCGTACGGCTCTCGACCGGAATCTAAGACGCTGAAGGAAGGGCGGTACGCGAGAGGGAACCCAGTGCGTTCCGGTGCGGTGACGGAGGCGGCGATTCGTGGAGAGGACTTTGAAGTCGTCGAGAGTGGTATGCCAGGGGTTGGCTCGCTCGTGACGCTGGCGGTGGGCGCCGCGGTGCTCTTCGGCGTGTACAAGGTTGTCGATGCGTTGAATTCCGAACCCGTGGCGCCGCGTGCGGTGAACCGTATGCCGGAGACCGATAAACCTGCGCCGCCGCGCGCCGCCGCGGTCGTTGCCGCGCCGGTGGAAGCGCCGGCGGTTTCGGCTGAATAGCCGACACGTTTGACTTTGCCGCGTCGAGACCATTCGGATAATTTTGTGTCTCGCACGCGCCGCATCAGTCGCAAAACCCCATCGCACACGCGTTCAATATACCCCAAACACCCCCCGATCGTTGACTCAAGTAAGTATTTCTATGTAATTCACATCGTTCCCATGTCCCAACGCGAGGCGCCAAAAGGTGGTTAAAAAGCCCCCATGTTCACAACGTTTACGCGTCAAAATCATGCGCGCGATTCACGCGCCCGTGCCCGCGCTCGCGCGCGGGCGAACAGCGAAAACATGTCGTGGCCGCACGTGCGTTCGACGAGGCGATCTCGGCGGCGCGTACGGTGATGTGCGTGACTGAAGCGATGCGATGAGCTGTCTTTTGGCCTTTTGAAACGCGAAGGGTTGCGACGGATTCGCGGCGCACGCATGCGTGTCGCAGCGGCGTGAGCGATCTCGGGCGATGCGTAATATATTTTCTGACCACGACGTGCTACGTTTGTCACCCTGCAGTCATTTAACGATGTGGATGAGTTGTTGATGAATTATTTTACGTATCGCGCGTTGCGGGAGACGCTGGCGCAAATGCAAGAGACGGACCTTTCACCAGGAAAAGGCGAGTACAAGTGGCTGTACAACTTTGCCGCGAGTGAGTACCAAAATCGAGGGAATGAGTTCGTCGCAAAGCTCTTTGCTGAAGGTCGTTCTGATCACGCACAGCGGATTCTCGCGCAACGCGTGGTGTTGTTGAAGCGCTGGAATGGCTACTACGTCCGCGGCAGAGGAAACGAACGATGCTATTCAAAGTACGAGGAAAAGAATTTATCCCTGCTCCGTGAACATTTATTGTGCACAATTAATTTGAGCGATGATGCGTTGGTCGATGTCGATGGGCGTGAATCTAACAGCACGGATTGCTCGCTGTACGAAAGCATCATTAAGAATTCTGAAGACGACGCGTCTTCGGCGTGACTTTGACATTTATATACCATGTGGGTTTTAGATTTAGTGACTACATCGTTGAATTCGCGCGCATGTATTGTTACATATTGTGTTATATGCCATGCACACCGCACGGAAGCGCACTTAGGCACTCGGCGAGGTTGGCCTGGCGTCATTCTGTGACACGCCCATCATCATGGTGAGCTTACGCGTTGCATCGCTATTCAGTGGCATCGGCGGTCTCGACCAAGGACTCGCGCGCGCGGGACACCGCATTGTGTTAATGTGCGAACGCGACGAACATTGCAAACAAGTACTCGCCGCCCGCTTCCCAGGCGTGCCACTCTTGAACGACGTCGCCGAAGTGCTGCCCTTCATGATTGAACCGTGCGATCTTATCGCCGCGGGTAATTTAATCTCTCAAATTTATGATGCAGGAATTTGATATATTCTTGTTTTACCAGGATTTCCTTGCAACGATTGCTCGCATGAGAATCTCAAACGCCCAGGCCTCGAGGAAGGCGTCGCGACGCGCAACGTCGCGCACGTGTTTCGATTACTTGAAAGCGTCAAGGTCCCGTGGGTGCTACTCGAGAACGTATGTGGTCTGTTGACGTGGAATCAGCAGGGGAAGTCTCGTCCAGCGATCGATTACGTGGTGAGCGAACTCGAGAATTTGGGCTATCGATGGGCGTATCGCGTCGTCAATTTGGCGTCGTTTGGGCTACCGCATCAACGTCGTCGAGTCTTCATCGTCGCTTCGCTGCACGGAGATCCTAGAGACGTTTTACTGTCTCAATCTGCGCTATGCCAAGGTCAGTGCATATCCATGGGTGAACATCGCGAGTGTTTTCAATGCTTCTGGACGCCTCCTAGAATGGCTGCAAAGTACTTTTCGGCGTCGATCGACCTCGGCGAAAAGCGACGCGGCCCGTTGACCGACGTGCTGCACTGTTTGACGACAACAAATGGGCGTCGTACGTGCGTCGTTAAGCAAGAAGGCGATGCCAAGCCAGAGCTGTCTATGTTGCGCATCGAAGACGCCGAACGCTTAATGGGATTTACTCCGGGCTATACGTTGCCGTGCTACCCTCTGAAGAAACCAAACGAGCGTCAACCAGTGTACGACGAAGAGTTACAAACGTTTAAACGATTCGCATTACTCGGCTTGTCGTGCTCTGTGCCCCAAAGTCAATGGCTCGGCGCACAACTTTTCAATCCATACGGTGTCAAGTTTGCCTACGATGCGTTGTCTGAGCCATTTGAAAAGGCGTGTCCCGGCGGAGCGGAGGCGCACGCTCGCGCTAAAGCGTGGCCGCAAGCGGCGTACAACATGCTCGAGGACCCGTCGCAGCCGAAATGGATGGGCCGCCGTCGTGCACCGCCGGAAGTGAGCGACGCACCGTTGATTCGCGGCTTTGTCCCGCTCGGCGAATTCCTCGAGTATGAAGGCGCGCCGGTGAGGTACGAATTACGCGCGTCTTACTTGCGCCGTCTTGAGATTTCGCACGATAAAATTGATGAAACCATCCGTCGCGCTTTGGACGTGAAAGCGGCGTCAAAGAAATCGGGCGACGCGCTCGAGTCGCCCGCGTCAGCGAAAAAGTCACGATTACTCGCGATTCTCGACGACGAAGACGAATCGACGGAGGAGGATGTCGATTTGTTTTCGTGCGATGACGGCGAACGAGGCGACGCGGATGGCGAAGGAGAAGTTCAGGATGAAGTCGAGAGCGATGACGATTTGGATGAGCACGGCATGACAACGCACGGTGAATGCGTTTTCGTCAAGTGGCGCGTGAGCAAAGCGCACGGATCGGTGTACTGGCCGGGCATCGCGTTGCATCCGCTGAAAGACCACGCGGTGATTCCAAATGAGGCGCTGAAAGTGTCCGATGGCAAACTAAACGACGAGCACCGTTTGGTGATTTTCTTTGGCGGTCGCACGTTTGCGTGGAAACTCGCATCCGATGTATTTCCATTCGCGAGTTTTTACAGCGAGGCCAAAAAGCAGAGCGTGTTCAAGAGCAAAAACAAGTACGAAGCCGCGATTGAAGAGGCTCGCGCCTGGTGCACGGCACGCAATCTGAGCAAGCCGCAGAATCCCATCGTCGTTCGTAACATCGAACGATTGTTCAAGGCACCTGAGCCATGTATGATGTGCGATAAGTGTGCGACGGAGTCTGTGCGTCGCGCTCTCGATGACAAGCCGCAAACGCGCCGTAATCGCGTGCTCGCCGCGTCAAAGGAGCCACCGCCGACGGCGCATCCGCTCTTGAAATCAAAGTGCGCGCAGTTGAAAATCATCGAGCTCGCGCGTGCTGGCCACATTGGTGCCGTTCTTGCGCTGCGTAAAGCGAACGCCGTCGGTCAGCGCGTTTTAGTGCTATGGCACACCGACGCCGCATTCTACTCGGGCACCATTACGAGCTTTGATGAACACAAATTTGTCTTTCGCGTGGATTACGACGACGCCGACGTTGACGCCGAATTCAAACCATGGGAAGAGACCGTCATGCTCGCGCAAGACGTACCATCACCCGAGGCGAATACGCCCAGTGATCTCAAGAAACAACACGCGCGCGCAGCGCTTGAGGCTCAAATTTCCAAGCATGCGGTGCGCCGAGACGACGCCGCTCCTCCGCTCGAAAAGACCACCATGCGTCACGACGCCAACGGCCGTCCCATCAAGCTTCAAAAATGAAACATCAATACAATTCCATTTCTGTACTACGAGCTTTACGTTGTAACGCCTGGCGAAATCAACGACATCATCGAACGCTCGCCGGGCCGCTTCGACGGTTCCTTAACCCCTGCTCGCGCGGTGTCACTTCGCGCCACTTTACGTCGCGCATCGGGGACGACACACACCGCGCGCGGACGCAAACGCACGCGTATCGTTCTCTCGACTCACCGGCGCTATACTCCGCGTTTCTCGCGCGCAGTTCCAGAACAACAGCGACTCCGCGCCACGCGCGCAGCGACGGCGGCAGCGCGACCGATGAGCTCCTTCGCGCAAAGCGCACGCGCGTTCATTAACCACCCCGCCGGGCCGAAGACGATATTCTTCTGGGCACCGACGATGAAATGGGGCATCACCGCCGCGAACGTGAAGGATTTCAGTCGTCCTCCCGAGTTACTTTCGGTGCCGCAACAAAGCGCGGTGACGCTCACCGGGTTGATTTGGTGCAAGTACGCGCTCGATATTACGCCCGTGAACTACAATTTGATGGCGGTAAACGCGGTGATGGCGGTGACGGGGTCGTATCAGCTGTATAGAAAGTTTTCGCACGATGCGGCGGTGAAGGCGGCGGCGAGCGCGGGGGAGTAGACGCTTTGCTAAACGCGTAGGCGTTCCGTTCGCGTGACTACTTTTTCTTGACGAATGAAACGGCAGTGATTGTAATACACACCATAGAAGTCTAGCATGATCTATATCACATGGGTGCTATTCCCATGTGTTCATGTTGTACAGTGATTCAGGCGAAGGGATTGGCGACGCGCCGAAAGACGTTGAGATACGTCGATCCCGCGTTACGCTCAACCTTTTGGCCCTCTTCAGTGCCCGTGTATAACAGTGGCACCACTGGATCGGCGGCTAAATCGCTCTCACACACGCGTTCGAACATTGGGTGCTCGTCGAGATACTTTGCCATCCATTGTCCGAGCTCCTCGACGTCGGTTATGGTGTACAAAATGCCGCCCTCGCGCATCACGTACGCGTACTCGGCGAGCAACGTCGTCTGAATGATTCGTCGACGATGATTCGCCGCCTTGAAGTGCGGATCAGGAAACAAAAAGAAAACCTTCTCCAATTGTCCCTTTTCAAAGTACTGTGGCAAATTCTTCATCGTATTCGCGCGTACGCACGAAATGTTCTCGTACCCGCCCGTCGCCGCGTGCTCGACGCGCAGCGCCACGCACCGCTCGCGTACGTACTCCGTCACCTTATCCCGAATTTCCATCCCAAGCGCGAGCTTATCAGGAAACAGCGGCGATAAACGAACGAGTAAACCACCAAATCCACACCCGATATCGGCGAATCGCACCTTCACCGCCTCCTCGCCCGCGTCTTCGCGCTTTGCGAAAAACTCTGGAAAGTGCGCGCGCCAATCCACAGCACCCGGATGCGCGGGCGCATCAAACTGCGAATCCGCCAGAGGATTACAGTGCGCGCGCTGTCTAAAGTTTTTCTTCCTCGGAAGCGTCGTCCCGGTGTTATCGCCGCTCGTAAAGCTCGGCACCTGCGCGCGAGAACCGGCGGCACCGCCGCCACATCACCACTCGTCAGCGCCGCGCGCACGACGCACAGACACACACGACGACGACGCACACACACACGACGACACACACACACACGACGACGACACACACACACCGCGTACCTCAATCGACGTCGTCGCCCCGAGCGCGACCACCTTGGTCGCGCGCGCCATCGCCGAATGGCGCTCGAATGACGCTTTGGCGCGCCCACCCACGTATACACCACACACACACGCCCATCCACCCACCCACTGGACACCCACTGGACACCCACTGGACACCCACTTTACGTACTCCACACCTCAACCCTCTAGATAGATATATATATGACAGAACCCCAAAAAAAGCCTGTGGGTGGATGTATGTACCCCCCGCCCCCATGGGTACACGCAACACGCGCCCCCCGTGTGCGCGCGATATCCGATCCTATCCGCACTGTCGCGCGACCGCTCGCGTGGACTCGTGCGATCCCGACCGAATTCGCGGCGCGATGATGACGCTGTCCTGCACGCCACGCGCGACGACGAAGTCGCCCTGCGTGACGCGCGCGTCGAAGATGAAAACGAAGACCGCGCACACCGCCGCGAACGCCGCGAAGCGTCACGGCGCGCGCGTCGTCGTCGTCGCTCGCGCGGAAGAGACGAGCACTTCAGGTGCGTCGATGATGAT
>Ga0181607_10002212_pt1 | contig 17202 bp, 8 predicted proteins | sample 041ome_9_FD_132420 | JGI IMG/M metagenome (GOLD analysis project Ga0181607, IMG submission 132420) | Coastal salt marsh microbial communities from the Groves Creek Marsh, Skidaway Island, Georgia - 041413US metaG (megahit assembly) | ecosystem: Environmental > Aquatic > Marine > Intertidal zone...
CCCTGAGCATACGGTGCACCAGAACCTGCTGGTGTAAATGGTATGCAAGCATCACCTTCATAACAGTTACAGCGTTGCATTGATGTCCAACAACCTAACATACCGTTTTGTGTACTTGGTGAGTTGTGCGATATCGCTGCACCCATCCAGTTTGATTCCATTGCGCCTTGTCCTGATACATATGCGCCAGCAACTGATCCGTTACCGTTTGATTTAAAGTTTGCAAACGCTATTGTTTGACCTTTGGTAAACAGACCTTTTGGTCTTGCACTTGCATGGTTGTTATATTCTGGAGATCCAGTTGATACGTTACAAGTCCAAGTTTGAACACAACTGTATCGTGTATGATCCCATTGTACATCTGGGTCGTTATATGCTTCATCACCTGCTTTATAAACATATGCGCATCCTGGAGTAAACTGACTTGAGCGACCACATGCCCAACCGCAGCCGTTTCCTGTAGCGCCTACTTGGAAGTTCCAGGAACCAGTGATACAATAGTTTCTTGCAACAGCACAACATATGTGTGCGTTACCTGTATGGCACCAATGCAGACCTGCTGTGCCGCCTTGCGCACAAATACACCAACACGTACCACTATCGCCGTTACAAATAGTAGTACAAGTTGCAGAACTACATCCAGCCCAACAAAATCCGCCACTGTTAGTAGTACAAGGATGTCCTGTCATTCCACAAACATAGTTGTTTGCTGTTCCGTCAAAGCATATACAAATTCCTACATATGCACCTGACTCTCCTGGCATTGAATGGTTACAACAACATTGACAACCAACACTGCCTCCTGCTCCCCAATGTTCAACAAATGCTTTTCCGGAATTTGGTGCTTGCCAGCAAAATCCATACACAAAATCGTTATACTCTCGACCAGAACAGTAAATAAAAACTTTTCCTCTATCAACATTAGTTTCATCGGACTTGTTTGCCAAGTCGTATGCTTTTTGTCTAGTAGAAAGTAATTGTGTTAAACTTGCCATTATTATTCATCCCTAATAAATCTAATACGAACAGCGCCAAAGCCGCCACGTCCACCGTGGTCTCTAACGTCTGCACACACCCAAGGAGCAGGCCCCCCAACTCCCGGTGGTAGGAAGTTAACACAACCCGATGCTTCGTAACAACCACAAGTTCTACCTGAGAAGCAGTGGTTTTCCATGTATCCGTGTAGCGGAGCCTTTGTTGCGGCTTCTAAAGCATATGTCATATTACTTGCCCAACCGCCTGTACCGCCTACTGCGTAATCACTGTTAAAGTCTCCTGAGAATGTAACTTCTACACCTCTGTCAGCAATGTTTCCTGGCGGTGCTTGTACAACTTGATAATGATAACAGTGGTTAATACCTTGACAGTTTAAGAAGAATGTCTTAGAATATTGTCCTGCCCAGTTAAAATCTCCGCCATATGCTAGAGGTAATGTACATTGTGTATTACAAATAACACCACAACCATCACTATAACCTGCGTTACATCCTACAAAGGCACAACATCCACTAAATGGTGTATTTGTATTAACAGCATAATTTGCAAGAAAACAACAATATGCACTTGAACTTCCTGCAGAACATACAGAATATCCGCCATCGCCTCCTTCTGCACACATACAGTGACAAACACTTGTACCGTCGCAGAATAAAATACACGATGCTTCGCTTCGTCCTCTATAACATATGTCACTTGCATTACCACACGATATGCCTAGCATACCTGTTAAGTATGCCCCATTTGTTACGTTGGTAAATGTTTTCTTTAAATAAGCACCCGAGTTGCCTGGCAAACCCATACCACAACAACACATCTTTGCACCAGAGCCGCCTGCACCCCAAAGTTCTACTTCAAGTGTTCCGTTGCCAGGAGCACAGTAATAAAAAGTTCTTTGTTCAGATCCATAAGCACCTGTTGAACTATACATACTTCCTGGTTGGAAAAAGTATATCTGACCGTTTTTGAGGTTTTCTTCATAACGCTCAGTTGCATACCCTGATTTTTGTATGATCAATGTTGATAAATTTGCCATATTGTGTTTCCGTTATACGCCTGTTACTATCCAACCATATGTTGCATTAGCATAAGTTAATGTTACTACAGTGTTGTTAACATCAATTGTTAAATCATCTGCTGCACTTTGAATGTTACTACCGTTTCTGTCAATGGTAATAGGATTCGTAGCAGAAGTTCCACTAATGTCAATAACTTGTACTACATCACCCGCTTGCACATCAGTATCTGCTGGTAGTGTAATAGTAAACGAACCGCCTGTTGAATCTGCTAATATTCTGTCATTAGCAACAGCGGAGTAATTACTAGTAATATCTACTCTTAAAGCAGAGCCTGCGGTTGGAGTTGTAGAAATATATCTTCCCATTTTACTATTCCTTTGTTAATGTATTTATGCCGAAGCCGTCTCAATACCAAACGCCACTGCTGTAACGTTGACATCACTTGCCCAGACAACTATCTGTTTACCGGCATCTATTACAATACCAGTTCTTTCTAGAACATCTCCTGCGCCCAATAGTGCGCCGTATTCTAAATATTCGTCCGCTTCTGCTGTTGCTGTATCGCACACAGCCAAACGAACTTCTCTTGTTGCATTACCTCTGTTTAGCAAACTTACACTAGCAACCGTAAATGTATCATCAGGTACGGTATATAATGAAGTATCTGTTGCTGCTGCTAGGTCTGCTGTTCCTAATCTTCCTGTAGCCATTATTTTATCTCCAAATTATTGTTGTAAAAAGTAATTCATTGCTAATGGATGACCAATGATACCTTTTTCAAAGTTTATTTTTGCAAGCGTATTTATTTGAACACCAGTAGTTGTAGTAATCTCATTGGTACTCATTAAAATAACACCTGCCGTCATACTGTTGACGTTCAGCTCACCTGAGCCGCCACCAATCTGTGATGCAATATATGTTTTAATTGCTTTTTGCGTTGGAACAATATTGTCACTGTTTGCGGTAAAGGTTCCATCTGTGCTAAACTCTGTAATCACAGCACTTGTGCCGCCTAATGAAACAGCACCTAGCGACAACTCTTGCAAGCCTGAAATGTTAAACGCTTCAGCATTAAGAGTTGCAACACCTGTACTTTGTTCAATACTGAACAAATCACCGACCTTAAAGTTACCATCTTGGTCAGTTGATGTATAGAATACACGCCCGCCTCCTGACTCAACAGTTTCGTTATCTTGATTTGGTGAGCTTGAAGGAGTTCCTGGATAATTGGAACTGACAAACCCGCCGGTACCAATATCTAAGAAGTCGTGTCCAGTTAGACGTACTTGCGAATATCTAATTGTAATATCAACAGATTCGTCGTGTTCTGGTGAATCGGTAATACTAATTTCTGGACTTATTTGTAGTCTTGCACTAAAGTTACCAGCAGAACCAGTTACTTCTGTACTCTGTACTAGTTTAAACCAAGTACTAGATATACCGCCAAATTCAACGTTTGAACCGTCTTGCGGAATATCTGTCATTCCTTGAACGTATACAAAACGACCTGTTTGATAACTATCTGCGTATCCGTCGCCGTTTACTTCTGCTTGTGCAGTAGCAAAACCTAAACCTCTATTAGACCAAGTAGGCTGAGTTAATACACCGTCGCCAATTCTAACTAGGGTTGGAGCATCTACTGTATTATTAGGATCTGTAAACGTAATTGTTGGTGCAGTTAAATATCCAACACCTGGATCCCAAATACGTACCTTAATAATTCTTTCGTCTTGTACTTGTACACGACCTTTTGCAGTATCTGCGTATAATCCGCTTGGAGGAGCACTAAATGTTACTCTTGGTTCAATTACGTAGTTTGTAGTATCGTCAAGTATTAGCTCGATTGCTGTTCCTGGAACAACGTGATCCCACCCGTCTGTATCATCGCTATGCTTTTTAACTGTTGCTAGTTTAGTACCAGAGTTATATGTGTCAATATATGCATACTGTCCTGCACCAACACCAGATTCAATGTAGATACTCATACCCGGATATGCTGCATCTAATTTAAAGTCAGTGTTAGAAATAGTAATGCTTGTGTCATCACCTGTTTGTGCAACGCCTTGAGAGAATACATATCCGTCGCCGCCAAAGTCGTCTGCTGGATCTAATAATCTAACTTCAAATACACCGCCATCAACTGTGTTAACTGCACTTATTGATGATCCGTAACCTTCACCTGTTATTGTAAATGTAGTTCCGCCTGGAGTATAATTTACACCAGCATTCTCATATTCTAAAGTTAATATGTTGCTGCCGTCGGTCATTACATAATCAACTGTTGCTTGCAATGCTTGGTTATTAACTGTTGCACTTACTGGTGTTTCTGCAGAATCGTCGCCTTCAGCAACTGATCCAAAATCACCATACGAGTTGTTACCGTTTGTGGCACGTATCTTGCCGCCTTCTTCTGCTAGGTAACCTACGTGTGCGTAGTATGTAAATATAGATACAAGTTCTGCTCTACCTAAGTTAGTAACCCATGCACCAATACCGTCACTTATGATTTGTGTATAATCGTTAGCAACTATTGAATCGTAGCCGCCATTGTGTAGCGAACCATCAACTTTCATACCTGTACAGGCTGTACCAAATGTTGATACGTTTTGTACATATGGTGAACGTGATAGAATCCATACATCCTCATGGTCTGGTCCCCAACCTGGATCAAGTGATGTAAATGCTCCTGCGCTTGGACGTTTTGTTCCGTACACATTTGCCGCGCTAAGTGTACCTGTTAGTCCTTTAACAGTACAGTTACGTAAACCTGTTGCATTTCTTAGATAGAACATGTCTTCTTCTAGAGAACCTAATACTGCGTTTACATAATAACGTGCAGCATAGATTGATCTATAGTTGCCTTCGTGTCTTAAGTCGTATTGCAATGCATCAATCATTAGATTAACATCGCGTTCGCAATATGCAACATCGTATGATGTATTGCCTGGTTGGTTGTCTGCAATATATGCTGTAATTTCTGCAACAATAAATGTTCTGTTTGCTTCTAATACATCGACAGCATATGTCCAATCAGTACCTGCATGGCGATTTGTATCCATTGAGCCTACTAAATTTGGCTCATCGCCAGCAGCATTAACTTTGTAATCAATATAATCATACATATTCTGTACAAGTTGGGCTGCATATGTGCCTGGACCGGTTGTTGCGATTAGGCTTGCTTTATCTCTAATAAATTTAACTGCACCAATTTCTGCTGCTAATTGGTCTGAAATAACCAATGCTGCTTGTGATGTGAAATATGATCTACCTGCAAATACTGCCATAACATTAGTTCCGAGAACCATATCATATGCTACTGCATCAACAATGTATCCAGCATCTCTTTCACAAGTTGCAACATCATATACTAGAGTTGGATTGTTCTTTTCAACCCAAGATAATGTGTGTGCTTGGATTTCACTTTTCTTAGCAATTATTAAAGAGTGGGCTTCTTGCAAATCTGCTGCTGCCCATGTAATTGACGGATAAGAAATTGTAGGTATGCTACCTGGACCATTATTAATTACATCAATAATAATATCTAACAATACTTCTGCTTGAGCATCTTCTGTTCCGCCAGTTATATAACCTGCTACAATAGTTTTTAATTCTTCAAATGCTGCTGCTGTTGCTGCTTGTTCGCCTGCTGGCAGTAGTGCTACTGCCCCAGTATAGTAAAGTCTAGCAGAAATAGTAGACGCCCAGTTAGTACCATATTGTATGTCAAAACTTAATGCGTCAACAATATAACCTGTATCACGCTCACAGGCTGCAACATCATAAACTAATGCAGGATAGTTTGTACCAATCCATGTAGTTAAATCTGAAATAATGTTTGCTCTATTTGTTTGCAAATCACTACGTGCAGTTGCTTTGCCTGATACACCAGTATCAGTAAATGTTAATGCACTTGCACTTCCAACACCGTTATCTAAAATATTAACAATTTCATTTGCAGATGCTATTACACCAGCAACTGCGTTTGGTGATTCTAAACTTGTACTTGTTGGTCTTGTTGTGTCTTGACTTTCAGCATTACTAGTAGATTTAGTAATAGGTGTGTTAGTAATAATATCGCTAATAATAGATTGCAATCTTGCTGTTGTATCTAGTGTATACGGAACATCGCTTGAATCAATTACTGAAGTTTGTGCAACAATTTGAGTAGTTCTTAATTCGTCACCAATGATTGCACAGTTCTCTGGAATAATAATTGGAAGTACTTCTTCGTAAATTCCAGTTTTGACCCAAATACTGTTAGTTGGTTTGCGTAATGCAGGAATGCCAGTATCTGTACCAGCAGTTAATGCATCTACAGGGATTGCAACTAGGTATTCTATTCTTGTTTGTGAATCATTATCTTCAAAATATGTTGCATCAATAATTTGAGTTATTGGAGACGCAACACTGTTTAATGTTTGATAATTAGTTGCAGGAGCAACATTTGACATTACAGCATCAATTACTGTAATCATATAATTGTGACTTGCAATTACTTGATCAACTTCGTCTGCTAATGATGCAATTACTGCGCCGCTTTCAAATAGTTCTAGAGTGTATTCTCTAGTTTTAGCGTTTCCGCCATGACGTAGATCGTATAGATAAGCATCAAGGAATAATGTTGCATCTCGTCTTGTTTTAGTATAATCAGTTGTGTATCCTACCCATATTCCTGTTGGGTTATTGATATTCCATATTACATATTGTACAACTTCTTCAACAATAAAGTTTGTGTTAAACTCTATTAACTTTCCTGCACCGTAATGTAAAGGTCCGTTAAGAACTGCTTCAGCAGCATATCGTACTGTTCTCCAAGGCTTGTCCAATGAAATACCTGCATATGGTGCTGGCTGATCTGTTCCGCTTGCTTCAGATACATAATAGATATGGTTAATTGAGCCAGAACTCTTCCATTCTGGAGCATCACCGGCATCATTAACTGTTAGAACTTGTCCAGGAAGTCCAATTGGTAAGCGAGTAGGACCTGCGCCACCATAGTAAACTAGGTCGCCGTCTGTAGTTACTACAGAAGTTTCTTGTCCGCCTGCTAAGTAGTTCCACCATGTTCCTAGGGTGTCTTGATCTGGTCTGTTTTGTTCAACTGTTTCGTCCGAAGTATGTGATTGTACACAAACATAGGAATAGTATGTGCCTGCAACTGGAGAATATGTTACAACATCACCTAAGTCATATACGGCACCATCTGTCCAAGTGTCTTTAGGATAGAATCCGCTATTTAATCTTTCCCAATAATTTGTATCTGGTGGACGTATACCATTACTATCTGCGATAGCAAGATATGTATAACCACCAACACGAACAACATCACCAGTTCTGTAATCTTGAGTAGAACTATCATCGCCCCAATCACCTAGTAATCTAAAGCCAGTAGTAAACAAATCCCAATCATTTGGATTAGTTGTAGGAACACTATTAATATTGTTAGTCTTAGCAACGTATGAATATCCACCGTATGTTACAAGATCGCCTGCTTGATATTCGTTATTTGCGTCCCAACTATCTTCAAATTCTAAACCTTCAACAAATTGTGCCCAGTTTGATTCGTCAGTTCTAATATTAGTAGTTGAAGTATGATAGGTTGTACAAATCCATAGTCCGCCGCCATCTTTAACAACATCATTAATTTTATATCTAGTACCCGATGTCCAATCACCTAGGTATTCAATACCTTTGTGTGCATAATCCCAAAGAGATTGATCTGCTTCTAGTCCGGTTTCTTGGTCAGCGGCTGAAAGGTGACCTGTATTACAGATATAAAGTATACCACCATATTTTACAATATCGTTTTTTCTGTAACGAGTTGTTGCTGCCCACAGACCTAACCAATTAAAACCTGCAGAAAATAAATCCCATTTATCAATGTCTGCTTCTAAACCATCATCGTCTGCTGACAAAGTTGCGTTACTTGTGTGTTCTTCTGTACAAATGTACACGTTTGCACCAAATTTAACAATGTCATTAATTTTATATCTTGTATTTGTGACCCAATCTGCTTTATAATCAAATCCCTCAGCAAATAAGTCCCATTTTGATTGATCTAATTCAAGTCCGTCTGTTGTATTACCTGCAGATGTGTGGTCTTCGTTTGCAATATATAAGTAACCACCATATTTTACAATGTCGTTAACTTTGTAATACGTAGAAATTTGCCAATCTGATTTCCATTCTGTACCATCTGAAATTTTATTCCAGTAAGTATCTTGATCAGTTGAAAACAGGGCAGGAGCAGTATGGCCTTTAATACAAACATAAGTATTACCACCATTTCTTACGATATCGTCCTTATAATAGATAGTAGAAGAACTCCAGTTGTCCTTCCAAATAAATCTAATACGTCCTAATTTAAATTCAGCCATTGATTACTCCATCATTTGTTATATTTATGTCGTTATGATACATAATACATACTTGCTAACCATGTACCGTCAGCACCCCCACGCATATCCATTATTTCTTTAACTTTAATTTCTGTGTCAAAGCAGTTAATATTATTTAATGTTAGTACCATAGAACCAACATTTAATTTGTTAGTTGTTGCATCAGATCCACCGCCTGATATTCTAGAAGCAACATATCTTGCAATTGCCTTTTGTGTTGGAACAATCTCGTTTGAGTTTGCAATAAATGTATCTTCTTTACTAAATTCTCTAACAACAACTTGTGAACCTGTTGCACTAATACCGCCAAGTGTTAGTTCATCTAAACCTGTAAAGTCAAACAAACTTGAGTTAAGCGTAACAATACCAGTTGCCTGTTCTACTCTAAAGAACTCACCTACGCGGAAGTTACCGTCTTGGTCTGTACTTGTGTAGAACACTCGTCCGCCGCCTTGCTCGTAAACTTCCTGGAATGGTTTAGGTTCGTTACCTTCTTGGAAATCATAACCTTCTAAATACAACTGTGGATAGTTTGCACTTATAAAGTTACCAGTACCAATATCTAAGAAGTCGTGTCCAGTTAGACGTATTTGACTATATCGTTGACGTATGGTTATTAATATACCATCATTTGGACTTTCTTCTACATCTAACGGTGGACTAATAGTTAGTTGTGCAGTATAATCTCCAGAAACTCCGGTAATAGAATCAATTGAAACTACTTTATATAATACATCGTCAATACCATTAATACTTAGGTTGTCTCCTGGTCCAGGAACATTAGTTACATTTACAACTTTTAATGTTGTGCCTAGTTGATAGATCTCTGCAAATCCATTTCCGTCTAAATCGCTTATTGTTCCAAGAGCTCTTGTCCATCCAGTTCCTCTGTCTCTAAACACAGGTTGTGGCAACACACCATTTTTAAGATATACTGTAAACAACACATCTTGCGTGTTTTGTGAATCTGTAATACTAATTACCGGTGCAGATGGATAGCCACTGCCTGGATCAAAAATTCTAAACTCAGTAATTCTTGATCCTACTGTTACTGATTCTAATATTGCTTTTGCACCAAACTGTACTCGTTGCATTTTAGTGCCGTTGTGTGAATACCATGTAGGTCTGCCGTTTCCAATTACTGCCGAAGTAAGCATACTATAGGAACCTGTATCATTAAATGTTTTTACAGTACTGTCGTCAGTAATTATTTCCCAGTTAAATGCCGACTGTGAAGTAGCAATAGTTTCATCGTCTGATGTAATTGCAAAATAAACGCCTGCGTTGTATTCTACTTTACTCCAGTTCTTTTGAACATTACTTTCGGTGTCATACCACGTTATACCGTTAAAACTGTATACTATTGCTTCATCACCAACTGCTACAAATCGATCTAATCCATATGTAATATGATTAAAGTCTGCTGTAATAGGCAACGATGCAGGTGTCCAAGTCACACCGTCTGGTGAAGTTTCAAATGCATTACCGTTTGTTATTGCTACAAATAATCCGTTACCATATGCAATGCTGTTATATGGGCCGCCAAGTGTTGTACCATCTACCCATGTAGCACCGTAATCGTTACTTACAAGAACATCTGTTTGAGTACTACCTGCGATAGCAATAAATCTACCGTCTGGTGCCATAGCAACATCTTGCCAGTTTGCTGCGGTTGGTGATGTAACTATTGACCAGTTGACGCCACCATCTGTTGTTACTGCAAGTTCATTTGAAAATGTTCCGCTTTGTAACGCTACTGCATAATGTGTTCCCGAATTATGCATTCCTTTAACCACGTCCCAATTTCCTGAAGGTATAGATCCTGCTGTCCAATTAAATCCGTCTGTAGAATAATATGCTGCATCATTTAATACTGCAATTAGTCTTGGATCAACTCCTGGTCCTGTTTCATTACCACGAGAAGTTGATGTTATATCATTTGGAATAAATGGTGATGTATAACTATTTTTACTAAAGGATGGCTGAGACACATTAATCTTAGGTTCAATAGCATAGCGTGTTGTTTGATCTAATACTGGCGCACTAGGATATCCTGGTGAAAAATGATCAAAGCCACTACTTCCGTCACTTTCTCTACTAATTGTTGCTAATCGTGTTATCGGATCGTAACTTGTAATTTCTCCGTATTGGCCAACACCTTTACCTGATAAAATTCTTAGACGTTGTCCTATATATGTTTCTGGTGTGCCGGTAGTATCTGCAACAGATAATTGAATAGTTGAAGTATCACCGCTTTGAGCAGCATTCACAATATAGGTATAGTTCAATCCCCCTGTTGGTCCGCTATCGCCTGAACTAATTATTCTAATGTTTGAGATTGCGCCATTTCTAAGTTCTGGATATTCTAATTGAGCGTCAATTCCAGAACCTGTTAAAGTAATTTGTGGTGAAGTATATTCTTCGCCAGCATGTGTATAATCTAATGCTAGTAAATTAAAACCGTTATTAATTACACTGCCTACTTGTGCTTGATTAGATTTATTATCTACATAACCTGTTATAGGTGTTTCAGTGTCACTAACTCCTTCAGCAACTGACCCGTAATCGCCATACGAGTTATTACCATTCGTAGCACGTACAAATCCGCCAGTTTCTGCTAGATAACCAATATGACAATAATATGTAAACACTGACACTAATTCTGAACGTCCTTCGTTTGCTGCCCAATATCCAATACCGTCACTTATTAATTGAGTAAAGTCGTTAGCAACTATTGATTTATACCCGCCTTCGTGAAGTGCGCCGTCAACTTTCATACCAACACAACCCGTGCCAAAAGTAGTTACGTTTTGTACGTATGGTGAACGATTAATAATCCAAGCAGTCTCATCACTAGGACCACTGCCAGGATCAAGTGAAACAAATGCGCCTGCTGTAGGTCTGCGAGTTAAGTATTCGTTTGGAGATCCTAATACTCCATTTAGTCCTTGTACAGTTAAATTTCTTAATCCACTTGCATTATTCATATAGAACATATCATTTAGTTCTCTGCCAGGGACTGGTGCAATAACAGTTGAGCGCAATTCGTCTCCACATACTGCTGTATTTCTAGGTATACGGATTGGAATTTCTTCTTCGTAGTATCCCGTTTTGACAAAAATAGTAGTCTTTGGATACGGTGTATCTGAAAACACTCCTTCTTCTAAATAAGGTTCAATATCTGCTAATAAAGGAGTAAGAATATTTGCAACGTACCAATCATACTCTGCACCCGATAAAGTTACACCTGTTGCAATATCATTCATTAATGAAGCATCTGTGCTATCAATAACTGCATCGCCATTTAAATCACCGCGTTGTTGTCCTGATACTGTAGTTTTTAAGAAATCTCTCAAATTAGGTTTGTCTGCTTGTGCAACAGTATCTCCGTCTGCAATATCTGTCAACATTTGTGTTATTACAGTAGTATCCACTACTGGTTGTCCAGAATCTACAGATTGGCATGCATACTTAACTGTTCTAAACGGTGATCCTTCTGATCTGCCTCTAGTAGGAGAATCTTCGCCGTCAGTTGAAACATAAAAAACTTGTCCTATGCCTGGTGCATCAAATTCATTAATTTCACCAAATAGTTGCCAACTTGCTTTTCCGTCTGAATTAACAGTTAATGTTGTGCCTGCGTTGCCAATTTCTAAACGTGTTTCGCCGCCATCGTATGTAACCATATCGCCCGGATATGTCATACGATTTTCTGTTCCTGTTTTTTCTGTTCCTAATATCAATAAATCAAAAGGTGTAGACGCAGTTGAAGAAGGTTCAAATGTATCAATATCAGAAGTGTGTTCTAACACACATACATACGCATCGCCTTTATAAGTTACAATATCTCCTAAGAAATAGGTTGTTTCATCGCGCCATTCGTTACGATACTTGTGACCAGTAACTAATGATTGCCAAGATGCAGAACCATTAGGGATTTCGTTTGAGTTATCTAATATAGCAATATATAAACTGCCTGAATAACGTACAACATGACCGGTCCTGTAGTCAGCATTTTCATCCCAATCACCTAGATGTTTATATCCTTCGTGCAATAACTCCCAGTCGCCGGTATCTTGTATTTTACCGTTTAAACTTGGCACTGAATTTAAGTTATTTTGCAGAGCAGTATAAACGTATCCGCCGTAAATAACTATATCACCTGCTTGATACTCTATTGATGATGACCATAGTTGTTCAAATTCTAAACCAGGTACCCAAACAGTCCAATATCCTAAATCTTGGTCGTCTCTAAATATAGTTTGGCTAGAGTGTTCTTCAATACATCTCCACAAAGAGCCACCATATTTTACTATATCATTTCTTTTGTATCGACGAGATCCAGTCCAGTCGATGCGATATTCAATACCTGATATAACCTGTTGCCAACTAGTATAACTAGAATCGATGAACAAATTACTAACGTGTCCTTCGATACATCTGTAAACTATACCACTGTATTTGGCAATATCTCCAATTCTATATTTTGTACTCGGAGCCCAATTTCCGCGCCAGTAATCTGATGTTGTAAGTATAGTCCAATTAGAAAGATCTGGTTCTATACCATCATTGTCGGTATCTGAAGAAAGGTGTTTAGTATTACAAAAATATACATACCCTCTATAATTAACTACATCGTTGACTTCGTAATGTGTCTGCGGTGTCCATGTGTTTAACCAATCGGTTGTTTTTGCAACTATTTCCCATTTTTCTATATCTCTATCTAGTCCGTCTGCTTGGTCGTTAGTAGCCGAAGCATGAGGTTCTATACATTTATAGATAACACCGTGCCATTTAACTAAATTACCTAAAGAATAATATGTTTCAGTGGTCCAGTTTGACTTCCATTCTGTACCGTCAAACATTAACGTCCATCTAATTTCGTCGTTGTTTAAATCTAAATAGAAAATAGTGTCTGAAGTATGTCCAATTAAACAAACATATGCTTTACCATTGTAAATTACAATGTCGTCTTTGATATAATCAACTTCTGGTTCCCAGACGTTTTTCCATCTAAATCGTATTCTATCAATATTAAAATCGGCCATCTTATACTTCCAATCCTAGTGATGATGAACCATCATCATAAACGTGTTCTCTACCAACACTAGCAACTAATTCACCTTCATCATTTATATAATAATAAATGTTTGCTTGATCCCATCTGTATTGTTCGTAATTTAAGTTATCGTAAACAATATTATGATATGCATCTCTACCTTCAAAGAAATCCTGTCCATCAACAAAGTTGGGATAGTTTTCTGTAGGGTCACCAGGCTTATTAATTGTTAAACTATCTGTGTTTAACATCTTATCAACACGACCAAAAAATAGTTCACCGTCGTCTGTTCTGCGCAAGCCGTAGAAAAAACGTTCTCCTAACGATGCTAAAATTGATTCTGCATTTTGTCCAATATATGTACTCATAATATATCCTTACACTATTTCTACGTAACTTACAACTACGTCTGCACTATCGTCTGTATCTGTTGAAACATACATCTGATTGTTTGGTGCTATTATTAATTTTTCGCCGCCCATCATTGCTCTTAAACTTGTGTTAGGTGGTAACAATGTATCTTTTAAATAATAACCTTCTACACTTGTATCATCGTGTACTAGTACATTACAAAATACATTACTTGATGTTAAATTTGTAAAACTAATTCCAAGGACTGTAGTTTTAGTTGAACCATCTGTCTCAAGGACCTGTATTAATTCTCTTCCTACACCTTTAATTACTTTATTTTTAAAAAAGTTTGCCATATTATTATCCTAGTATCAACACTGTTTCAATTGCAATTTCAGCACCGTCTGCTGCTGTAATACCCGAAGATGAACCTGCAACAGAAATCCATGATACACCATCAAACACTTCTACACGTTGTACTTCTGTATTTAGACGAATCATACCTGTCTCTGTATTTAACACTGGAGGTCTTTGAATTGTAGTGCCCCACGGAATTGCCATGCCACCTGTGCCATCAAACTTATAATATCCGTTGCTTGTGTTTGCAAACGTTGTTACAGCATTTGGTATTCTGTTAGTAATAGTATTATCTTTAAATGCTATTGCACCTTCAAATACTACCGAACCAGTACCGTTAGCAGCAAAATTTAAATCTGTATCAGCAGTATCAATACTAATTGTATTGCCGTCTATATTAATATCATCAACAATTACTTGAGGTACAGTTAACTTTGTTGAGTCAATTGATGCTGTTTCAACACCTGAAATGTAAAATCTAATTACATTGTCATTTGCACCCTCAGTTAGTTCAGCAGTAATTTTTGTATTGCCGTCTAAATCTTCAACACCCTTTAAGTTGATCCAATTAGAGCCATTGTAACCTTCAAAACGTGCCAAGTCTGTATTAAATCTAATATAACCGCTTGAATCTGCTGGACGATCTAATGTTGACCCAATAGGAAGTCTAAGAGCGCCAGTTGCATTCATAGTTATAATTTCACTACTTGGATCTAAGATCATATCGCCAGTAGTGCTTATTGTATTTCCGTTAAATGCAAAGTTATCTGTAATAACAGATCCTGCGCCTGCTGCGCTTAAAGTTAAATCTCCAGTTAGTGCTGATATTGTGTTCTGGTCAATTTGAACATTATCTACTATTAACTTACCTAATAAACTAAGTTGTCCGGTTTGTGTAATGTCTCCGTTAATAGTTACATTACCACTTGCTGTTAAATCTGTTAGATATGTATGTCCGTAAACTGTTAATTGATTTTCAATTAATACATCGTTTGAAGGGACATAAATTTTACCTGTACCATTAGCACGTAGTTCTAAGTTTGCAGAAGAACTTGTAGTTGTGATATAATTATCACGTATTTCTATGTCACTTATTTCTGCAACAGTAAAATATAAATCATTAATATATGCATTATTCCAACTTTTTGTAGGACTACCAATGTCATATGTATATGTTTGATCTGGAATTAAGTTACTAGCAATATCTGCATTAATTGTAATAGAATCAGTATCTTCATCTCCAATTACAATATCACCATCGGCTGTAACTGTGCCTGTAACTGTAATATCGCCGTCTACATTTAGGTTAGAGTGAATATCAACTGATCCAGTTCCGTGTGGTCTAAATTCTATATTTGCATTTGATTCAAAAGTAGAAATGTTGTTATCTTGTATTTCTATAGAGTCAACTACTAATTTATTTTGATAAACAACATCGTCAAGTGTACCTAAATACAAGTACCCGTTAGTTGAACTAATTCTGTTACCGTCAATATTAACTTGGCCAATTGTTGCTGATTGGTCTGCTAATAACGTAGTAGTTCTAGTTGTTCCGTTGATATCTAACTCGTATTGAGGTGTAGCGTTTTTGATTCCGACACGCTGATTATTCACGTCTAGGTATAGTAAGTCAGTCTCAAAGGCGAGATTTATTCCGTTACGGAGTAAATTATCCTTTAAGAGCGGACCGGATATGCGACCAACAGCCATCTCTTCTCCTCAATACGGGGATCCTGTCCCTCTCACCACTTTTTCATCCGCTTGGTTACGGTTCTTTGCGGGTGCGCCACAGTTTAGACTTGCAAAACAAGGTCGTGTCTTGCATTAATTGTATTTATCCAATAAGTTAATAAACAATGGTTTGACTAAGATATTAGCCTAAGATTAATGACCATTCATCAACAAGTTCTAAAAACTCTTCTTCGCTTACAACAGGACTAGCACCTGATGAAATGATCCATGTAGAGCCGTCCCAAGTTTCCATTAAGTTACGCTGAGTGTTCCAGCGGGTGTCACCAATTATTGGCGATGAAGGACGATTAGAACTGTCGCCCGAAGGTATTACAACACCATAAGTACCCTGAAATTTATAATGTCCGTATAGTGTATTTTTTAATGTTTTGATATTGTTAGTGTCGTCGGTGTCAATAATAGAACCATCAAATATCCAATTGTCTGCTCTAATAATTCCAGTGCCATTAGCACTTAGTTCTAAATCACTATTTGAAACATTGGTTGTAATTGTATTGCCGTTAGCAAATATATCTTCTACTTGTAATCCGTGTGTTGTAACTCCAGAAGAATCAACTGTTGTAGTTTGAACATTTTGAACATAAAAATTTAAAGTATCTGCTGTAGGATGTGCAATTGCACGAGTTTGCCTGTTTTCAGAATATACTCCGCCAAATGTAATATTTTCTGATCCGTATCCTTCAAATACATTGTCAGAATTATTAAATCTAATACGTCCAGTACCGTCTTTTCTTTGTGTAGTATTACCAATCGGTAACTTTATTGCTTTAGTTGAATCAACAATTATATTATCTGATGCAGCAAGAGTTATATCACCAGATCCGGTTGATAGAGTATTATTTCTAAATCTAGAAGTTTCAACTTGTGTAAAGTTTGCACCAACTGTTAAAAGTTCTAGATTTGCATTTGAAGTTGTAGTTGTAATAGTGTTTCCGTCAATAACGATTTCTTCTAATTCTAATCTATCTGTTGTAAATGTTCCGTTGTGATTTAGTGAGTTAAAATCTATAGCACCTGTTATAGAAATTTCAGTAGTTACAATTGTTGTAACTTTAGTAACATTTGACATAGGAGCCGGCGTAGTAACACTAGTAATAGTGCCTAATGCACCTGCCTGTAATAATCCCCAAACTACAGTTGATCCGTCTGCTGGTAATTCTAAATATGTTGCTCCAGACGCTGTAAATGCTGTAGCAGGAACTGCTAAAAGATTGCCAGTGGAAATATTAGTGTCAAAATTTATATCTAATGTTGTAGTAGCATTTCCGTA
>Ga0181607_10002215_pt1 | contig 17200 bp, 17 predicted proteins | sample 041ome_9_FD_132420 | JGI IMG/M metagenome (GOLD analysis project Ga0181607, IMG submission 132420) | Coastal salt marsh microbial communities from the Groves Creek Marsh, Skidaway Island, Georgia - 041413US metaG (megahit assembly) | ecosystem: Environmental > Aquatic > Marine > Intertidal zone...
CCGAAGCAGAACGTGTTCTCCAGCTGCGCGCTGTTGAGCGCGGCGTTGGGCTTACAATCCTGCGCCCAACGCTGATTTATGGTGAGGGACAGGATAAGACGATTTCTGCCGCCGGCCGATTCATTGCGCGGTTCGGCGTCTACCCGGTCTATGGAGAGGCTATGGGAAAACGACAGCCGGTCCATGCCGATGATCTGGCCGCAGCTGCTCTTCTGGCGTTGGCCGATGAAACAACGATTGGTCGGACCTACGCTTTGGGCGGTGCAGATATCTTGACCTATCGCGATATGGTGGAACGGATTTTTGCAACGCTCGAAAAGCCATCCCGGATACTGCGTGTGCCAATGTTGCCGGCAATTCTGGACGTTGCGGGACGCGTGACGCCGGGAAGCGAACTGACGGGCGATGTTGCACGCCGGTTGAACCTCGATCTCGATTTTGATGACGGAACGGCCGCGCGAGAGTTCGGCTATAAGCCGCGACCCTTTTTGCAGGGCGGCAAAGCGGACCTTATGGGGTCGTCCTTCTAGAGCTGAAGCGCGCGAAGGCCATCTTCCAGGGCAATGCGCGGCGACCACCCGGGAAGCGGCGCGCCTTCCCATGGGATCATGACTTCTCCCGGACGATGCGGCATTGAACCCCACTCAATTGTGGCATTGGACCCGGTGGCAGATATCCAGGTTTGGGCCAGTTCGCGCAGCGTGATGGCCGCGGGTGAGGGGAGCGTAAAACTGCTGCGCCCGGTCAGGTCCCCTGATGTGAGCAGGTTTCCGGCATGGATAAACCCGTCGATGATGTCGTCCACATGAACAGTGTGAAGTTTCTGGTCGCCCGGTGAGGCCTTCAGCGTCTGACCTTGTGCCGCAGTCTCGGCAAGGACGTTCAGAAACTTTCGACGCGGATCGCCGGGACCATAACTGTCATAAATTTTGAGTGTGATCGCATGCAGTCCCGTTGTGCGGGTATAGTAGTCGATCATCTCGTCCGCTGCTTGCTTGGTTGCCGCATACAACGTGTTTGGAGAAGGTGTGGGATCGCCCGACGGACTGCCGGCATGTTGCCAGGCGGTCCCTGCTGAAATGAGCGCCTTGCAGTCTGAGTTTCGGGTCGCCTCGCAGAGTTTCGCGGTCATTTCGACATTGTCGGAGATGAGTGTTGGGATGTCTTCGGGGCGGTGCTGCGCGATATATTTGGCCGCAAGATGGAACACGACATCAGGTTTGGCATGGGCCAGTGCTTCAGTCATGCCCTTGGCGCTGCCGTCTGTCGAAATGACGGATGTGTCCTTCTTCAATTGCGTCACGGCCAGGTCGGACGAGGTGGTGCGAACCAGCGAAGATGTTCTGATGCCACACGATACAAGCCGTGCGCACAGATGCCCGCCCAGGAAGCCCGTCGCACCGGTCACAAGAGCGGATGAAAAACGTGGTGCTGTCCGGTTGTCGCTCATGGCGTCAATGTCCGTGCCTGTGCGATGAACGCATCAACATTTTCGTAGAACAAATCCATGTGCTGATCGATTTTCGCGTCGGGCCAGTTCCACCATGCGATTTTCGTGAGAGCGGCCACCTGCGCATCTTCAAAGCGCATACGGCTTTGGCGCGCCGGAACGCCGGTGTTGACCGAAAACGGTGCGATATCTCGGGTCACAACAGCACCGGCACCGATGATCGCGCCATTCCCTATGGTGACACCGCTGAGAATCATGGCGCGTGCTCCGACCCACACGTCATGGCCGATTGTGATCGGCCCCCGGGTTATCGCATCCACGTTTTCGGATGGGGCAGCGCGCATGCTGCGAAATGGATAGGTGGATGGCAGGTCTGTCCGGTGATCGGTACGGCAAAACACCAGAACTTCCGGCCCGAAAGAACAGTAATTGCCAACGGTTACCGGACAATCGGGCGAAAGACCGGCAAAGCTGTTGCGGTCCAGACCGTATGTGCCTTTTCCCAGTGTGACATAGTCGGGGAGAACGCGCCGTCGCGGCGGCGCACCGAACAGACGTTTCAGGCTATGGCCGATGCCGCCCATGTTTAGCGGCCACCGTCAAAATCGGGATACGCGGCGTCACGTGGGGCGATTGTTGCGGGTGTGACCGGCCAATGGATTCCGAAGGCGGGGTCATCCCATCGCACGCCGCGCGCGAGATCGGGGACATACCGTGCGCCCATCAGATACTGAACGTCGCTGTCGTCCTCGAGCGTGATGAAGCCGTGCGCACAGCCAGCAGGGACCACCAGCGCGTTTTGTTCTTCCGGGGACAACTCTGCGGAAACCCACTGGCAAAATGTATCTGAGCCCGGCCGCAGGTCGACAGCCACATCGAATATGCGACCGCGCGTGCACCTTACGATCTTGGGGTCGGGTTGAGGTTCCCCCTGATAGTGCATCCCGCGCAGCGTTCCGCGGGTCTTGTTGCGCGAGATGTTCATCTGTACCGGGTCGAAGTTCAGTCCGGCTGCGCCAAACTCATCTGCGCAATAACTGCGTGCGAAGTCACCGCGATCATCTGCAATCGGTTCGGTTTCCAGCATCAGGACACCTTCGATGGCCGTCGCGGTAAATTTCATGGCAGGATCGTCAACTCGGGAACCGCGATGACAAAATCGCCATCCCAGTCGCGAACATAGGCGTGGTCCGAAGTGATTTCGGTTTTGAGATTCCACGGCAGGATCAAAACGTGGTCGGGCTTGGCCTCTTTCAGGTGTTCGGGCGCCATGATCGGAATGCGGCTTCCCGGTAGCAGATGGTCCTGCTTGTGGGGACTGACATCTGCCACAAAGGATATCTGGTTCGCGGTTACACCGCAGAAGTTCAATAGCGTGTTTCCCTTGGCCGCTGCCCCATAAGCTGCGACCTGTTGCCCGTTATCGGCAGCTAGTTTCAGGAATTTCTGCAAGCCTTCGCGCACGGCCTCAACGCGTGGCTGGAAGCTTGTGTAAATGTCGACTTTATCGAGCTGGGCCTGGCTTTCTGATGCCCGGACACTTTTCAGACCATCGCTTTCCCCGCGATCGGGTCCGTCAGACCGGCCAGCGAAGATGCGTAGGCTGCCGCCATGTGTCGGCAGTTCCTCGACGTCGAAAAGCTTTAATCTATGGCGTGCAAAAACACGCTCGACGACCAGCAGAGAGAAATACGAATAGTGTTCGTGATAGATCGTGTCGAACTGCACATCTTCGATCAGCCGGAGAAGGTGCGGGAACTCCATGGTCAGGACGCCGTCCTTGGCGAGCAGGATCGACAGGCCTTCCACAAAATCATTCAAATCGGGGACATGGGCCAGCACGTTGTTGCCGGCCAACAGGTCGGCATGGATGCCTTCATCCCGCAGGGATTTGGCGAACCCGGCTCCGAAAAAAGCTGTGCGTGTCGGAACGCCTCTGGCTTCGGCTGCTTCTGCAACATTGGCTGCCGGTTCGATGCCCAGCACAGGAATATTCTGATTGGCAAAATGCTGGAGGAGATACCCGTCATTGCTCGCAACTTCGACGACCGAGCTTTTGCTGTTCAATTCGAACCGCGCGATGGCCATATCGGCGTATTTGCGGGCGTGCTCGACCCAACTCTGCGCATAGGAGGAGAAGTAGGCGTAGTCGGAAAAAATGTCTTCGGCCGGTACAACGTCTTCGACCTGAACCAGCAGGCATTCACCACACACGCGCGCATGCAGGGGATAGGAAGGGTCCTCGGTCAGCGTGGTGTCGGGTGCGACGTAGCTGTTGGCCAGAGGTGTGCGGCCAAGATCCGCAAAAGTATGGGTCAGTTCGGTGCCGCAGAACCTGCAGTTGGGATTGTTCATATCTGTGATGCCGGCGTCAGGTCAGAGAAACGGGAGATTTGCTCACTTACGAGTTCCCGTGCAGGTTTACCGCCCATCAGGCCTGCGTGCCAGTCTGCGGTCCAGTCGATGGCTTCTTCCTGCGTCAGGCAGGGCTCCCAGCCAAGTGTCTTTGTCGCGAGGCTCGCGTCGAGTGCGAGGTGCGCGGCTTCGCTGGGCCCGGTGCCTGGCACGCCATCCCAGTTTTCGGCTTCTATGCCGGCAGCGCGAACGCGGTCCAGCGCGCGCTCCACCAGCCATTGGACCGGTTTTGCTTCGGTTGTGCGTGGCCCGAAGTTGAGTGTTTTGGGTTTTTCTCTCTCAGAGTCCCCTGACAGCACCTCGATATAGGCCAGGTATCCGGCAAGGACGTCGAGAACATGCTGCCATGGCCGGGTCGCGGCAGGATTGCGAACCTCCAGCACCGTGCCGTTCTCAATGGCCCGAAACAGATCGGGCAGAATCCTGTCTTCCGACCAATCGCCACCGCCAATGACGTTGCCCGCGCGCGCTGTTCCCAGCCGGGCCGAGCCGTCACGATTTTCAAGCAATCCACGTCGCCAACCGATGGCGATTGTCTCCTGTGCGGCCTTGGAGCCGCTATAGGGGTCGTTGCCCCCCAAGGGGTCGCTCTCGATGAAGGGGCGACCGGAATTGTCGTTGCGATAGCATTTGTCGCTCGTGATCACGAGGATTGCGCTTAGGTCCTGGCAGGGCTCCAGCATCTCAAGCAGGTTGCCCGTGCCCTGTACGTTCGTGGCGTACGTGCCATGCGGATCGACAAAGCTGCGCCGGACAAGCGACTGCGCGGCCATATGGATGACAACTTCGGGGTTGGTATCAGCACATGCCGTCCGGAGGGCGTCCCGGTCCCGCACATCACCAATGATCGACCTGACCGATGACAATTTTCCCAAATCGCGGAACAGGTTTGCGCCGGGGTCTGGTTCAAGTGCGAATCCGGTGACATCAGCACCCATTTCCTCTAGCCAGGCGCACATCCATGCCCCCTTGAAGCCGGTATGCCCGGTCAAAAGAACGCGGCGATTGCGCCAGAATTCGATATTGGGTGCGGTCATGGCGTGCGTTGGTCCAGCGGTAAGGGGCGTGCGCGACGTGTCGTGCGTGATGCCGGTATACCCAACAAATACCCCAATGTTCCACACAAGCGTGCCAAATCGCGCCACGTCTTGCTGCGGTCAACGCGCAGGATATTGCCGAGTGCCTTCAAGGCGTAGTGGCCGATGAGGGACCAGGCGAGACGATTTCGTGCGCCGGCACCGCGGCACTTGTCTTCGAGATAAAGCCGGGACCAGGCCATGTGCCAGAATTTTTCCCACCGGTAATGTGCGCTGGGGCGGACGGACCCGCCCCCGGCATGGCGGACAACGGCACCGGGGACCAGTATTGCACTATGTCCCGCGGCGCGCAGGCGCATGCAGAAATCATCATCTTCATAGTAGAGGAATATAGCCTCATCGAACGGGCCGATTTCCTCCAGAGCCGACATGCGGAGAAGAACCACCGCGCCGGAGAGATAGGCTGCGCAAACCGGACCGTCAGGTGGCGTCTCGTGTGTGCGGGACGGGTAGTTTCTTCGCGCAAACATCTCCACATCATGAGCCGGCTCGTCAGCACCCGCAGCATCCAGCACCCGCGGAGAGAGTAGAGCCGCATCCGGGTATTGGTCGGCGGCCTCGAGAAGCTTGGCGATGGCATCCGTGTTGGTCTGTGAGTCCGGGTTGGCCAGAAGCGCAAACTCCCGGCTGACCTCGGATAGACCCTGGTTGGCGCCCGCGCCGTATCCGACACCCGTTTTGTTGCGGCGGATTTTTGCGCGGGGCGTGATCCCCGTGACGATGTCCAGAGTGTCGTCATCGCTGGCATTGTCGACGAGGATAACCTCGGCCGACGCACCGATTTCGGCGAGACACGCGGCAATGACGGCCGCGCTGTGATGGGTCACCACGACAACAGAAACCCGGCTCCAGGGATTTGGAGAAGGCTCAGAGTGAGGGGTGTCTATGTTGGCTGCTGTCGGCACGCCTTTGGGTGTCCTGCTGGTGTCATTTATGGCGGGATTTTGGCCTTCGGACCCGCGCCGGGACAAGCATGCCGGCTAGCTGGTGATCAGTTCTTTGGCTGTTTTGAACAAGGCGCCGTCAGGATCTGCGAGGGTTTCGAGGACGCTGAAGTGATTTGTACCGAAAACGCTGTTGATCCGCACGTTTGTGCCCTGACGGCGGCAATGTGCAGCAAATTCCTCGGCCTGACGGTGAAACTCCCTGCCTTCATGTGCGCCAAGGCTGATCACTGTGTCTGCCTTGGCCCATGGCTGATTGAACATTGGACTGAGCATCGCCGCTGTTGCGGCATCGAGTCCGAGGGGGTCGCCAATGGGCGTATGACGAATGGGTTCAAGATCGAACACACCGCTAATGGGCATGCCGCGATGCACCAAATTGCTGGGCAGATCATCGCCAAAAGAGGCCCAGTCTGTCGTTAGCACGACACCGGTGAGATGTCCCCCGGCCGAGTGTCCGCAGACCATGATGTGATCCCGGTTGAAGCCAAGCTCTTCACCATTGCGCCAGAGATGGGCAAAGGCGCGGCGAATCTGGTCGACGAGCTGCTCAAGCGTGACCGAGGGACAAAGAGCGTACTCGATATTGGCAAAACCAATTCCCGCCTCAACAAAGGAGTCCGCGAGGAAAGCGTAATCCTTCTTCTCGTTCCACTGCCAGTAGCCGCCATGGATAAACGCGAAGAGCGGTGAGTTTTCGTTTTCTGGCAGGAACAGGTCGAATGTTTCGCGCGGGCCGTCGCCGTATCTGAGGTCGATTGACGCTTCGCTGTATTTTGCACGGACTGCATCGCTGCGCGTTGTCCAGTCAGCAGCAAAATCTTCGTAGTCATGAACCTTGCCGCGATTGTTGTACTCGGCATACAGGGTGTCGGCTTCGTAATCGAGATAGACAGTGTCGCGCATGGTTACGTCCTCTGTTTTGTGGTCAGCGTTCAATGCCACCTATTGTCTCATAGAGACGGCACAGGGCGGCAGTGTCTATATCGTACATGCCCATGCCTACGGCTGCATGGTGCATTTGCAGAGCCGTCTGGAAGATGGGGGCGGGGAAGTGCATGTCCTGCGCGAATTCCCCGATAACCGGCCCGTCCTTGGAGGCCATTCCGAAATTTCCGCGTGAGGAGGTGTAGTCCTCGCTCACCATCATCGGGCCGCGGATTTCCCAAAGCACGGAATTTGCCGCGCTGTCCTTCACCAGGTCGAAAACATCATCCGCCGCGAGACCGGCCTTAAGGCCCATCGCCATGGCTTCGGCATTGGCTGCTGTCATCACGCAGACGAGGTGGTTGATCACGAACTTGATCTTGCTGGCATTTCCGAACGGCCCGACAAAGCTGTGCTTTCGGGTGAAGGCCGAGATGACGTCGGCATGGGGTGCAAAGGCGGCTTCATCGCCGCTCATATAGGCCGTGAGTGTCTTGGCCAGGATCATATCCCGGTTGCCGCTGACTGTACCGTCGATCAGGGTCATGCTCGAATCTGCAACAATGCGCGCGCCGTCTTCTTTCACGGCGATGGGCATCGTGCAGGTGTCGATAACGACAAGACCGGCCTTGCCTGAGGATGTGACGCTGCCCTGACCACTGATCACATCCTGAAAAACCTCAATGGATGGCAGGGAGAGCAAAACCACATCGGATTGTTCGGCAACGTCGCTGGGGCTGCCGGCGCGTTTACCACCATTGGATTCAAGTTCATCGAGAGCGGCGGCACGCACGTCAAACCCGACAACTTCAAACCCCGCTTTGACCAGCATGATCGCGAAAGCTGATCCCATTGCACCAAGGCCCACAACACCCACAATCTTCGACATTATTTTCTCCACGTCTCGCGTTTCTGAATTGGCTTGAAGCCTCTCGGGCACCCTATGTCACCGGCTGGGGAGCACTCTCGTGGCCATGTGGGGGGTCTCATATTGTGAGATTTAGAATTTTGGCTATTTGGTCAAGCTGGCGAGATGACTGAAGGTGTGCGCAATCGATCAAGACGATCGGGCTGCTCCAGGAGAAACCCATGACCACCGAACGCCCCTTTCGCATTGCCAGTCACGACGAATTTCCCATCCTTGATGTTGGTCCCTATCTCGCGGGAAAAGACGGTGCGCTGGAAGCTCTGGCGTTCCAAGTGCGAGATGCGCTCGAACGCGTGGGGTTCATGATGTGGATCAACCATGATCTTGATCAGGATACCATCACGTCTGCGTTTGCCGGGTCAAAGCAGTTTCACGACCTGCCCCATGACGAGAAAATGAAGTTGAAGGTCGATGAGCACCAAAGCGGCTATGTCCCGATGGGGCTGTCGTTGAACAAGAACAGTTCTGTCGATGGCACGAAGGGCCTGAAAACCAATGCGATGGAGAATTTGACCTACTATCAGGATCGTGCGCCCGACGACCCTAAAGTTCTGTCGGGGGAGAGATTCCGCAGTATGAACCGTTGGCCCGACCCGGCGATTGCCCCGGGCTTCCGGGAATCCCAGATGAATTTTCACAGCATGATGACCGAACTTGGCTATCGAATGTTGCCCGTGATAGCGCGTGCGCTTGAGATGCCGGCCGACTATTTCGATGACTATTTCAAGGACCCCTCTGTGGTCGTCCGGATGGTCAAGTATCCAGCCATGGGGGACCTTCGTGACGATCAGTTTGGTTCCGCCTCGCACACGGATGCTGGATTTATGACTATGTTGCCCCAGAGCAATCAACCTGGACTGCAGATCAAAACCCCCGATGGTGAGTGGGTCGACCATCCGACCATGGAGAAGGGGGTTATCGTCAATTCGGGCAATATGTTGCGGCGCTGGTCGAATGATCGCTTTCTGGCCTCGCCCCATCGGGTGACCGCGGCAACAGACGCAGATCGCTATTCGTTGGCCTTTTTCTTCAATCCCGATCTTGATGACGTGATTGTTCCGGTCGAAAGCTGCTGTACCGAAGAAAACCCCCGCAAATATGAGCCGTTGGAATACGGAAACTACTTCGCAGACTATCTTGCCGGGGCGTACAGCAATCAAAAGGGTGCTGCGCAGGCAGCGGAGTAGCCGAAAAAAATCCGCAGATGCCTTCATTGCGCGGGTCTTTTTGAAATGACCGTCCTGAACCCGGGCTGAGCGCTCTGGCATTCGGTTTGGTGTCTCGGTAGTCTGCGCGCCTTATTCAAACAGCAGCAAACCGGGGTAATTCCACATGGCGAAAGTCACACTCGAACAGGCAAACACGATCATTGCAGCCGGACAGGCCAAGGGGCGTGAGATGGGCATTGGCCCGCTCACAATCGTTGTGCTCGACGACGGCGGCCATCTCGTCTCAATGCAGCGCGAAGATAAAAGCGGCATCCTTCGCTTTGAAATTGCCTTTGGTAAGGCGTGGGGCGGTCTCGCCATCGGGCGTTCCTCTCGGGCGAACGAAGCCGATATCCTGACCCGAGAGCATTTCGGTGTGGCGCTGGCCGCTGCATCCAACGGTCGGATTATTCCGGTCGCAGGTGGGGTGCTGATCATGGACAGCGACGGCAACGTTGCCGGTGCGGTCGGTGTGACGGGCGATTCGTCTGACAATGACGAAGCTTGCGCCGTCGCCGGTATTGACGCTGCGGGCCTGACCCCGAAGGTCTAGTTTTCTGTCGGTCGGTCGCTACACTTTTCTTGTGTGGCGGCCGGACCACAGGACGGCAAAGACAAAAATCGACACGGCGCAGATTGTCGTTACGGTTTGCATGATGCCAAGCGGCAACGATGACGTGTGGATCAAACTGGCAACAAAAAACGAAAGCACAAAGGCCCATCCCTGATGGAAAAAGCCGCCAAGCGCAGAAGCCGCGCCGGCAAATGATGGCGGAACGGTGCTGAGCGCGAGTGCGTAGCAATTCGCGAAGACCAGTCCGGTTCCAAAATTTGAGATAAAGATCGACGCGACGATCAGCAGCGGGGTCGCAAGACCGCTTGTGGCCAGGAAGACCTGCATCAAGGCACCCGCGATGCCAAATATGTTCCCCGCCAGAATGATCATGTTGACCGGGATGCGTGTGACGAGGCGACCGGACACAAAACTGGCGATGATGAAACCCGCCGGGATAAACATCACGTAAAGCCCGTAAAGTTGTGGCGAGACCCCCATCACACTGATCAGAACAATGGGCGATGCCGTGATGAAAACCTGGAACGTGCCGCTCTGGAAGCTGATCGTCAGGCTGTAGCCCATAAATTTGCGCTGTCGGAGCAGACTGATATAGCCAACGAGGAGCGCGCTTGGCCGCAATGGGCGGCGGGTTTGGGGCGGAAGTGTTTCGCCAAGAATGCGGAAAGCGAAAAGCAGCACGAGTGCGCTCATGACAGCCGTTGCGAAGAATGTCGAACGCCAGTCAAAGCTTTCCAGTAGCAAGCCCCCGAAAAATGGGGCCATAGCGGGTCCGACACCCAGGGCCATCGCGAGATAAGACATGGCGCGGGCAGCGCTTTTGCCTTCGCTGGTGTCCCTGATGATCGCGCGTCCCACAACGATGGTGGTGCAGGCTCCGGCTGCCTGAACGAACCGGGCCCCCATCAGCTGCCAGATGTCGTTGGAGAGGGCGCAGGCAATGCTTGCAAAGAAAAACAGGGTCAGCCCTGACAGTATAATCGGTCGTCGACCGAATGCGTCTGACAATGGGCCTGCAATCAACTGCATCAATGCGAAGGCGCCAAGATAGGCCGGAATAATCAGCTGGACCTGACCTGAGGTGACCCCCAAATCCAGCGCCATCTCGGGAACGGCGGGCAGATAGATGGTCAGCGCCAGCTGGCTGGCAAACATCATGGCGAACAGGGTTGAGATCGTGCGGAAGCCGGGACCCATGACGCGGCCTAGTACAAACCGGCGCGGCGCGCACGCCCGCGCACCAGTGCCAGCAATGTATCAATCGTGGGTGTGGGAACTTTTGCGATCTCGCCGAGTTCTGCCACCACGGTTATCAGGGCATCGATCTCCATGGGTCGCTCGCGTTCGAGATCCTGAAGAATCGAGGGTTTGAACTCTCCGAGTTCGGCACCAAGTTCGATGCGGTCCTCCACGCTCATGGTCATGGGCAGCCCGAGTGCGTTCCCGACATCTTTGGCTTCCTGCATCATGTTTGCTGCGATCGGGCGCACATCCATGTCGCGCGCAATCTTGATCAGAGTTGCTCCGGTCAGCACGCTGATCGGTCCCATCCCCATATTGCCAATCAGTTTCATCCAGATTTCGCCATGAATATCGTTGGTCGCCTTACCGTTTAGGCCAGAGGCGGTGATTACAGCGGCAAATTTTCCGGCGGCTTCAGATGATGCGCGCGAGGCGCTGCCAATCAGAAACGTATCGCCCGCAGCATGATGGATCACGCCCGGCGCAGGCACTGATGCACCGGCATGGACCACGCAGCCGAGCAGAGACGTCTGGGGGAAAGCGGACTCCAGTACCCCTTCGGGATCGACGGCTTTGAGCCGACGTCCATGCAGGGGTTCTGGCAAGGCGCGACTGAACCACCAGGGAACCCCGTTCATGGCTGATACGATCGTGGTGTTGGCATCGCACAGGGGTGCCAATTTGGGAGCGAGTGCCGGAAGTGCAGGCGCTTTGACGGTCAGAAGGACGACGTTTTGGACCCCCAACGTGCTGGGGTCGTCAGAAGCCGTTATGGGAGAAACGAATTCGGTACTATCAGAAATGTATCTCAATCCGTTCTTCTGGATTGCTGCCAGATGGGCCCCCCGCGCGATCGCAGAAACATCGCAACCGGTCTGCGCCAGTCTCGCTGCAAGCAATCCGCCGATCGCACCAGCGCCAACAATACCGACCTTCATGCTCTGCGGCCGTGTTTAGCGGGCCAGTGCATTATCAACCCATGCGGTATGGGCAAACATTTCAGCGTCGCGGTTGTGGAACCCGATAAGTTGTAGCCCAAGGGGCAGGCCATCAGCTTCGAGTGCCGGGATGGTGATGGCGGGTGCGCCCATGCAGGAAGCAGGTGAGCACATGATCGGGTGTCCGATGTTCTCCAGGCCCACTGGTGCGACCTCGGGTGCTGTGAGGCCAATCACGCCGTCAATTTGCTCGGACAGGGCCAGATACCGCGCCCGGAACCCATCTTTCCACTCGAGAGCCAGATGATAGTCCTCAAGTGTAATTTCATGCGCGCGGACCAGCAGCTTGTTGATACGGTCGTGAAATTCGCCTCCGGATTTTTCATATTCGAAGAATGGCCAGCGCATTTCAAAGGCTGCGATCTCGGCAATGCACCAGTCGGAACGGGCGCAGTCGTCTTCAATCGCCTGCAGCTCGGGGACTGTTGAAGGCTCGACGATCGAAACGCCGGCATTCGACAAGGTGTCGAGTGCGGTTTCAAATGCATCGCGGACACTGGTATCTGCCAGTTCCCAGCCCGGTGTGTACATGCGCAAAAGTCGTTTGGGCATCGTTGCCGCAGGGGCGTCTTCAGGTCCGGTCAAACCGCGAGAACCTGGCACTGGCCCGGCCTCTTGCGCCAGAAACCGAAGCGTCTGCCAGGCATCCTCAAGCGCATGGGCATGTGCACCGACATGCTCGCCCGAGGGAGAAAACGGATGAATGCCATCCTGGCGGATAGCCCCGTAGGTTGGTTTGACGCCAACATGGCCGCAATAGCTCGCGGGACGCAGGACAGACGACATCAATTGTGTACCGATGGCCAGCGGCAGCATTCCGGCACCCACGGCAGCCGCTGAGCCGCTCGATGAGGTGCCCGGCGTGCGGTTGTGGTCATAGGGATTGCGCGTCGGTGTGATCGCACCATAGGCAAATTCTGTTGTCGCTGTCTTTCCGACCAGAACAGCCCCTCCACGACGCAGCGCAGAGGCCACGGCCGAATCTCGCTCGGCCTGCCAGCCGGTAAAGATCGGGCTGCCGGATTGGGTGGGAAGCCCCTCGGTCTGGATGATGTCTTTCAGTCCAATGGGGAGGCCGTCGACGGCAGATAAAGGGTTTCCGGCCTTGTAGCGGGTGTCGGCTTGTGCGGCGGCGAGACGGGCTTCGTCGCGTGCGAGAGTCACAAAGGCATGGAGACTGGGTTCCTGCGTTTCGATCTCGTCGAGAAAGCGTTCCAGGAACGCCGAGGGTGTATCGCGACCGTCCCTGAAATCTTCGCGCGCGGCCCGAAACGAGGCCGCGAAAGCTGGCCCACAGCTATAGGCGGTGGGCCGGCTTTGGGTGTGTGCCAAACTCAAAGGATCTCCAGTACGGATTCGGGCGGTCGACCGATGCGCGCCGCACTCGCGGTTACGACAATTGGGCGTTCCATGAGAATCGGGTGTTTGAGGATGGCCTGTATAATGTCCTCCTCCGACAGCGAGGGGTCAGACAGGTTCATTTCCTTGTAGGCATCTTCGCCCTTGCGCAGCAGGTCCCGCGCAGGAATTCCCAGAAGGTCGAGAATCTGGCGCAACTCGATGTCGTCGGGCGGCTCTTTGAGATACTCAATCACCGAGACGTCAATGCCGCGCTCCTCCAGCAAAGCCAGCGTTGCGCGCGATTTGCTGCAACGTGGATTGTGATAGATATCGACGCTCATTTCTTCTTCTTCGTCCATGTCACTCGTCCAGTTTTGTGGTTGCCGGAGAACTTGTAACGCACCGGGTCTAAATCGATTGGTAAACCGCCCGAAATCATTTGTTAACCAAATCTGGCGATAGTTTAGCGATAGTTTGTCGGAATCTCTCGTTTCACATTTGTGGTGCCGGGAATCCCTGTGGAAAGTTCCTTTTACATGATCAATCAATCAATTTCTGATCTTCGCGTTCTTGTTGTTGATGACAATGATCATATGCGTCGTCTGCTGCGTAGCATTCTGGAAGCTTTGAGAATCACGCAGGTGCACGATGTCGAGAATGGAATGATCGCATTGAACGACAGTCGCGTGAACCTGCCTGATGTCATCATCACCGATATGATGATGACGCCGATTGATGGTCTGGAGTTTTCTCGCATGCTGCGTGACGACCCGACCCATCCCGCCACGGATGTGCCGGTCGTGATGATCACGGGGTATGCCGAAAAGCATCATGTTGAAGCAGCACGCGATGCCGGTGTTACCGAATTTCTGGCCAAACCGGTCACCGTGGATGGGGTCGCTGCCCGATTGCGCAGTGTTGTGGAAAATCCGCGGGAGTTTATCCGTTCGAATTCATTCGTTGGACACGACCGCCGTCGGCGGCAACTTCCTGTTCCTGCCGAAGCAAAACGCCGCGCCGAAGATGGCGCGGCGAATGCAGCTTTTCTAGCCGGGAAAGGCAGCAGCCGGTTTGAAGACATCCAGCCGCACGGTGATGCGGTTCTGGATGTCTACGAAACCGAGCCGCAACAGCCCCAGTTGCGTCGGACGTTACGCTAGCCCTCGTAGGCTGTGATCATGCCGGCTTTTTGCGGCAGCCAAGTCACAATCTCCGGGAACATGACGATCAGGAATACCAGTCCGAGCGTCGCAATGAAGAATGGCGCGACCCCTTTAAAAATTTTATTCAGGGGTACATCGGGCGCCATCTTTGCCATCACATAGACGTTGATCCCTACGGGTGGTGTTATCAGAGCCAGCTCGGCCATGATCACGGCATAGATGCCGAACCAGATCGGATCGAATCCCATCTCCAGAATGATCGGAAACAGGAACGGGATCGTCAGGATCAGCATGCCCCAGACATCCAGAAACAACCCGAGGATGATGTAAAGGATACTGATCATCAGCATCGTGGTGAGCGGGCCGAGACCGAGGCTCTGCATCCAGTCGATCAGACCTTGCGTCAGGCCTGTCTGGACCACGAATTTACCCATCATGTGTCCACCGATAATGATCACGAAGATCATCGCCGATGTGTGCATGGTTTCGAGCAGGCTTTTGCCCAACGATTCCCAGTTGAGCCTCCGCATCGCCAATGAGATCACGAGCAGGGCGAAGACACCGACAGCTGCAGCTTCGGTGGGGGTGAAAACACCGGCATAGATGCCGCCGATGACCACGAGGAAAGTCAGCAGAACGGGCAGCAATTTTGTGAGCGAGGAGACTTTTTCGCTGAGATTGAAGGATTCACCGATCGGTCCCAGAGCAGGGTTTATCTTGCAGCGGATCCAGATCGTGGCTGAATAACCAATCGTCATCATGATGCCCGGGATGATGCCCGCAATGAACAGGGCGCCGATCGACGATTCTGTCCAGATGCCATAGACCACAAGGATGATCGACGGGGGGATCAGAATGCCTAGCGTGCCTGCTGAAGCGATACTGCCAGTGGCGAGACTGTCATCGTAGTTGTAGCGGCGCATCGCGGGCATACACATCGGCCCCATGGTCGCGACCGCTGTCACGCTGCCGCCCGACACGGCACCGAAGCCGGCACAGGCAACCACAGAGGTGATGGCCAGACCGCCTGGAAGACGCCCGAGCCATTTATAGACACAGTCGTATAGATCACCGGCGATATTTGTCCGGTAAACCAGTTGTCCCATGAGGAAGTACATCGGGACGGCGATGAACACGAAATTCGTTGCCTGGTCCCAGAAGGTCGATGAAATCTGGTTGGTGGCGTAGGACAGGCCCTGAATGATGTAAAGACCACCTGCCGCCGTGGCGAGCATAGAGAACGCGATGGGAACGCCCAGAATGATGAGAAACATCATCACGCCGAAACTCAGAAGACCAATTGTCGTGGGATCCATATTCTAGTCCTCCAGGTCGGCCGGGTCGCGTTCGACCTCGGGATATGGGTCGTGGCCGACGATTACGCCGACGGTACGGATCAGGAAAAATGCCATCACGATGACGCCCATCACCACCATGGCAGCGTGGTGCAACCAGACGGGGAGTTCGAGAAATTCGGTGACGCGCCCCAAGCCGAATGAGAAATCAAACTCTTCGTATTCAACGTGAGTGATAAGCCAGAAAAGGCCGCCAGCGAGAATTGCGTAGAGGACGGTGATGACCTTGCGAAATAGCGGTGGCATGACGCCATACAGCAGTTCCATCCGAATATGGCCGTTGCGGCGGGTGCATTCGGGAATTGCTGCGACGAAGATGAACAAGAGCATCCATTCACCAAATTCCAGGCTCCAGATGAACGGCGTGTGGAACACATAGCGCAAGACGACATCGGTCATCATGACCACGCTGATGGCGGGCAAAACGACCCAAGCTCCGATTTTATCAAAGGTCTGCGTAATAAACGTCAGAACCCTTGCGATACTGTCGATGGTTTGGTGCATTTCCGAATCCCCAATCGGCGAAACTTTTTGAAGCTGATACTTCGGAAACCAGAAGACGGGCTGCCGGTATTGCCGGCAGCCCGTTTCTAGTCGGTAAGACCTCTATTTGAAGTCGTACATGTTCATGTTCGGGCTATCGACGGTTAGCTGGAACATTTCGTTGGCTGTCATCTTCGAGTACTTGGCCGAAAGTGCCTTGACCTCATCGATGAAGACCTGGCCCGGACGCCCGGCCTTTTCTTCGTTCTCGATCCATTTGGCTGTCAGAGGCGCAACAGCGGCCTTCCAGCGATCAAGTTCAGTAGCAGGCATATCGATGATCTCGACGCCGGCTTCTTTGGACCGGCCAAGACCGATCACGTCACCGACGCTGTAGAAGCCCTGTGCATCGGCCTGTGCCGTCTGGCGGGCCCAGGCGTTGTACACAAGCTGCAGATCCTTCGGCAGATCGTTGAAGAAATCACTTGAAGCACAATATTCGATGGTCAGGATATTGAAGCCGTTGGTTGTGCGATACTTCGAGATTTCATGGACCTTGAAGACCGGCGCGATGGCGTCACCGAAGTGAACGGCATCAACAATGCCGCGCTGCAGGGCCGTATAGGCTTCTGCACCCGGGATCGAGGTCTGGGTTGCGCCCAGAGCGCCGATGATGGCGGCATGCGTCCCACCGCCCGCGCGAACCTTCAGACCTTTGATGTCTTCAAGCTTGCGAACTGCCTTGGTGGCAGTGAAAAGATGATACGGGCTGGTGTGGGCCATGCGGCCAACAACGACACCATACTGCTCGAACTCTTTCTTGAAGTATTTCGGATAGAGTTCTTCGGCAACAGCAACGGCCTCATGGGCGTTGTTGAGCAGGAACGGCAGTCCCAGTCCACCGACCGTGGTGTAATCCTTCGCCGTGTAGAGCGAGAAGCAAGGTGCGAAGTGCGAGAGACCTGTTCGCGTGGCGCGACGGCCTTCACGAACACTGTGGACCGTGGCGCCCCACTGATCGTTCACCTTGATCTTGCCGTCACTCATCTTTTCGAGATTGCGATAGCTGGCCGCA
>Ga0181607_10002216_pt1 | contig 17189 bp, 14 predicted proteins | sample 041ome_9_FD_132420 | JGI IMG/M metagenome (GOLD analysis project Ga0181607, IMG submission 132420) | Coastal salt marsh microbial communities from the Groves Creek Marsh, Skidaway Island, Georgia - 041413US metaG (megahit assembly) | ecosystem: Environmental > Aquatic > Marine > Intertidal zone...
ATTGCCTCACTGGCAAACGACTTCGAGCAGACGCCTAACGCGCAGACGCTGACCGTGACCGCAAGCGATGGAACCAACGACACGACAGTCCAGGTGGCGCTCAACGAGACTGATACGAACGACGTACCTCCAGTAATTACCGGTCCAAGCGGTGATCCGGGCGCGAACGCTTCGGAACTATCTGTGATTGAAGGCCAGACCGATGTCACGCAGTTGACTGCGGACAAAGATGTCAGTTGGTTGATTGTTGGAGGTAACGATCAGGGCAAGTTCGAGATTGCAGAAGATGGCACAATCACCTTCGTGGCTGCGCCTGACTTTGAGAACCCGACGGATAGCGACACCAACAACGCCTATGTTCTGACAGTGACTGCGACTGATGCAGACGGCAATGTCAGCACGCAGACGATCACGGTGACGGTGCTTGACCTTGATGACACCGCGCCTGTGATCACTGGTCCAAGCGGCAACGCTGGTGATGCAACCTCAGAGATCACCATCGATGAAGGCCTGACTGCGGTCACTACCTTTACGGCCAACGAAGACGTTACCTGGTCAATTGAAGGGGGGACGGATGCAGGTAAGTTCCAGATCGACCCGGACACCGGCGAAATCGTGTTCTTGGCTGCTCCTGATTTCGAGAACCCGACGGATAGTGATCAGAACAACACCTATGTTGTGAGGATCAAGGCCATTGATACGGCGGGCAATGTAAGCTTCCAGACTCTGACGGTCACAATTGGGAACGTTGATGAGATTGGTCGCAAGCTGGCTGAAATTGGCGATAAGCTGAGAACTGGCCTGCGCACGTATGCCGCGCAGAGCCTGAGCGATATGCTAAGCTTCAATGAAGGCCTTATGCGCAGTGCAAATGATGATGCTTGCCATGACTCAAGTGCGCGCCGTGATGTGTCGGGCAGTTTCAATGCCAATGAAACGCAGGTCAATCTGGACCTTAACTATTCCGAGCGCCTGTCGCAGTGCGGTCGCCCCTATCAGCTTATGGCTGATGTCGGTTTGTCTAATTCACGCATGAGCGGCAACTGGAACCTTCGCTTGTTTGGGGCACTGCGCTTCGAGGCGAAGCTTGATCAAGACACCGTCTTGGGACTTGGCGTGATGGGTTCGCGTTCGAACGATCGCCTGCTCGGTTTTGAGCAAAGCGAGATTTCCGACAACAGCCTGCAAGCCAGCGTCTATGCCCGATATCGGGTTAGCGAGACCTTGCGGATGGGTGCATTCGCCGGCTTTGGGCGCGCTTGGTATAATTTTGGCCTGTCGGAGAGCGATGAGTTCGTTCTTGATGGTTCGATGACGGGCAAGCGCAAGCTGTATGGTTGGATGCTGAGCGGTGATTTCAATATAGCCGACACTGTCATCACAACCGATGCCATTGTGTCACGGGCGGTTGAAAAATTGGGCAACGCAACTCTGAGCGCACAATACCTCGGAGAAAATCGTTCTGGCATCGCCTTTGGGGTCGGCACTGTTGATGTAACTCGCATCAGCGTGCCTGTGACGGCACCGATCAACCTCACAGGAGCGGAAGGCTTTGGTATGCTGTCTCGCCTTCTGTTGAGCCCTGGCTTGCTGTGCGAAGACAGTAATGTCGACAGTTCTGCTTTGAACTGTGGCTATCAGCTAGGCGCTAAGATTGTGGCCAACGATAATGACAAGGGCAGCCTTTACGCTGACTATCGTTGGGAAAGTGTAGGCGCCACGCGCAGGTCGCTGTTCGGTCTGGGCTATTCTTACCGCTTCGGGCCCCAAAACGGCCTGGAATTGTCATTTGAGGCAAACCGCGGTGTTACCGGAACGATGGGCCAAGATAATAGAGCAATGTTGAGCCTTCGGCTCGCTCAGTAATAAGCTTGGAAAGGGCGTCGAGAAATCGGCGCCCTTTTTATATTTGGTGCATTTGCCCAGCCCCTGGCACACAGATCGCCTACAAGATAGATTTCCATGATAGCCGAATAAATATTCCCTGCTTCAGGCGTAGGGAATTTAGCGTACAACTGCAGCAGCGGAGCAGGGTTCGAACAGGTTATTCTGTCTTCAACATGAGTCGATCCCTGCAAATTTCCGAAAAACAGGGAATTTGTCCAAGAGACCGGTCCGCTCAGGACTGCGCTGCGCACCATTCCTTTTTGCGACTGCCTCTCCGCACGCTTGCCAGCGTGACGTCACTTCGTCACGCCGCCCGCCATGACATCGTTAGGTCTTCGGTAACCGGTGTGCTGTTACCCGTGGCATGTTCGAAGTGGCAGGCCTTGCATGGGGTATGGCTTGCCTTGACCTTGATGGAGACAGCATGCGCGACGTGATCCGCAGCTTCATCGGCAGCAGCGACAATGCGCGCGAAATCGTGGCCGCGCGCGGGGCGGATTACCTCGTCACCTGCACCCTGCTCAATGACATCTCGCTCTATGCCTCGGCGGCAGAGGGCAATTTCGCCAGCGAAATGGCTGCCGGAAATGCGCCGGACTGGCTGGAGCCTGTCGCAGGGTTCCAAGCCGGGCCGATGCGGGTCTATCGCCCGCGCTGAGGCGCACTCGCCAGATCAGGCGGGGCGGAAATCCATTGCCACGCCGTTGATGCAGTGGCGCTTGCCGGTGGGCGGCGGACCGTCATCGAAGACATGGCCCAGATGCCCGCCGCAATCGGCGCAATGCACTTCGCGGCGCGGATAGCCGAGCTTGTAATCGGTTGAATAGCCCACGGCGCCGCTGTCGATCGCGCGCCAGAAACTGGGCCAGCCGGTGCCGCTGTCATATTTGGTGCTCGATGAATAAAGCTCGTTGGCGCAGCCTGCGCATTCGAAGGTGCCTCTGCGCTTTTCATCATTCAGCGGAGAGGTAAAGGCGCGCTCGGTGCCTTCCTCGCGCAGCACGCGGAATTCCGCGGCTGTCAGGCGACGACGCCATTCATCCTCGCTGTAGTTGACGCGGAAATTGCCCTGCGCGCTGGCGGGCGATCCGCATGCGGATACGGCAGGCATGGCCACGCCGATGGCCAGCCAGCCCAGGGCTTTTCGACGGTCGATGTGCTTTTCAGTCATAACAGCTACCCTTGTTCGCTGTTCTTCCCCGAAGCGAAGCTGAACAGCCTTCTCTTTTTTGTCTTCGCGCCTTGCGGCCCGGATTTCAGCACTCTGCTGCGGAACAGGTTCGATCCGACGCGGACGAACACCGCAACGCACAGCACCTGCCAGGCGATGGCGACAAGGTGCGGCCAGATCGCCTCGTCCACCGCAGCCCGTGCCAGCATGGCAAAAGGCGAGCTGAGCGGGAAGGCCATCGCTGAGAATTCGAACCAGCTTCCGGTTCTGGTTACAGCAAGGCTGGCAAAAAAGAACACCAGCACCTGGGCCATGGTGACGGGCATGTTCAGCGTCTGCACTTCGCGTACCGTTGCAGCCATGGAACCGATGGTCAGGAAAATCGATCCCAGCAGCAGGTATCCCATGGCGAAATAGATCGCGCCGAAAGCGAAGAACAGCGGCCAACCCACGCCGGGGTTGGCGAATTCGGACAGCGAGCGACCGCCCAGCGTCAGGATGGTCGCTCCGGCCACACCCCATACGGCGATGCCGATGGCAGAGATTGCCAGCATGGCGAACAGCTTGCCCTGATTGATCGCGTCGAGGCCCGAAAACGGTTCGTCCAGCACCACGATCTGCGGCTCGTGCACCAGGGTGCCAAGCAGCTGCACGATCTGCGCCATGCCCTTGGAAAGCTGGCGAATTTGCCGTTCTGCGGCATGTTCCAGCCCGTATTGTTCCAGGAGCTCGCGGCCGCGCTGGCGGCCTTGCGGCAAGGGAAGGCCGCGCAGTGCGCCCATGAAGGCAATCGCCTCGATCGCTTTCATCGAAGGGTAGAGGCCGCGCTCTTCGGGAAGGTAGCCGATCAGGCGGGCAACGTCCTTGGGATTGTCATGGCCGAGCACGCGCCGCTCGCCCTCGTCCGGATCGATAATGCCCAGCAGCATGCGCAAGGTGGTGGTCTTGCCCGCACCATTGGGGCCGAGGATACCGGTGATCGACCCCTTGCGCACGGTGATGTCCACACCGTCCACGGCCAGCGTATCGTCGAAACGCTTCACCAGCCCGCGTGCAATAATCGCAGGCTCACCCTGTTCGCTTGTCGCAATGTCCATCCACACGGGTTACAGCCTAAGGATGAACGCTAACAAGGACGTTTATGGTTAACAGGCCGGTCATTTTATCGCTTCAGCAAGGCCTGCGCGAAAAGGCGAAGGAGCTGGGCTTTGCCGCCATCGGCTTTGCGCCTGCGACAGACGATCCGGTGCGCGCAGGCCGTCTGCATGACTGGCTGGGCGAAGGCTTCCACGGCACCATGCAATGGATGAAGGACCGTGCGGAGGTGCGGCAAGGCCCGCAAAGCATGTGGCCCGATGCGAGCAGCGTGATTTCGCTCGCCATGTCCTATGCCCCCGCCCTTGATCCGCTGGCGCTGGAGGGCGACGCGGAAAAGGCGCGCATATCCGTCTACGCGCAGGGGCGCGACTATCACGACGTGGTGAAGAAGGCCGAGAAGGCGCTGGCCCGCTGGCTGGTTGCCGAAGCGGAAAAGCATGGTGTCGAGGTGGCGGTGAAGGTGTTTGTCGACACGGCGCCGGTGATGGAAAAGCCGCTTGCTGCGGCTGCCGGGATCGGCTGGCAGGGCAAGCATACCAATCTGCTCAACCGCGAACATGGCAACTGGCTGTTTCTTGGCGCGATCTACTGCACGCTCCCGTTCGAGCCCGATACGCCGCACGAGGATCGCTGCGGCAGCTGCAATGCCTGCCAGGTGGCCTGCCCCACCGATGCCTTTCCTGAACCATATCGGTTAGATGCCAGGAAATGCATCTCCTATCTGACTATCGAACACAAGGGTCCCATCCCGCATGAATTCCGCGAGGCGATGGGCAACCGCATCTATGGCTGCGACGATTGTCTGGCCGTGTGCCCGTGGAACAAGTTTGCCGAAACCGCATCCCGCCACCGTGCGCTGACCCCGCGCGCGGAACTGGCGGAACCGATGCTGAGCGAGTTGCTGGCACTGGACGACGCGGCATTTCGCGAGAAATTCTCCGGCTCGCCGATCAGGCGTACCGGGCGCGACCGTTTCGTGAGGAATTGCCTGATCGCCGCGGGCAACAGCGGCAATCCGGACCTGCTAACACAGGTGGAGGGATTGAGGAGCGATCCCGATCCGGTGGTGGCCGAAGCCGCCGACTGGGCCGCGCAGCGGCTGCGGGAAGCCTAGCGGATTTCCTTCAGCGGGATATCGGCATCTGCCAGCAGGTCGGCATCAACCTCGCGCCGTTCCTTCACCAGCTTTTGGCCCTGCGCATAATCCTTCGTGCAGTTGACCGCATCCACGGCGATCACCCGCCCGTCCTTCAGATAGATGACCGAAAAGCTGCGCGTGGCCGGATCGCCGCGCAGCACGGTCTGGTCATGGCCCATGCTGAGGCCGGCGGTCTGCAGGCGGATGTCATACTGGTCCGACCAGAACCACGGCATGGCATTGTATGGCTCGCCCTCTCCGCAGATCGCCTTCGCGGCGGCCACGGCCATGTCATTGGCATTCTGTACGCTCTCCAGCCGGATCACCGCGCCGTCGGCGTAGGGATTGGCATGGGCTGCACAGTCACCCACCGCGTAAACATCATTAAGGCTGGTGCGGCAGAATTCGTCCACGTCGATGCCGTCCGCGCCCGCTGCGCCCGCCGCGATCAGCGGGCCGACGGCGGGCACGATGCCGATGCCGGCCACCACCATGTCGCAGGCGATCTCCTCGCCGGTGCTCAGCTTGACGCTGGTAACCTTGTCGCCATCGCCCAGCACGGCCTCGACTTCGGCCTCGAGCCGGAAATCCACGCCGTGGCTGCGATGTTCGGCTTCGAAGAAGCGCGACAGTTCCTCGCCGGCAGCTTCAGCCAGAATGCGGCTTTGCGCTTCGACCAGCGTGACCTTGCAATCCTGCCCGGCCAGCAATGCCCCGGCCTCAAGCCCCACGTAACCGCCACCGACCACGACAACGCGCCGCTGTGTGCCATCCAGCCCGGCCATCATCGATTTGACATCGGGTTTGTGGCGAACGGCATGCACCCCGTCGAGATATGCGCCGGGGCAATCGAGCCGCCTCGCATCTCCACCTGCCGCCCAAATCAGCGTGCCGTAGCGAACCGACTGGTTACCGGTGAGCGAGACTTCCTTCGCCAGCGGATCGATGCGGGTCACGACAGTGGCCAGCAGCAGGCTGATATCCTTGTCCGCCCAGAAGCTTTCCGGCCGGTCCAGCATCCTGTCCGTGGTGCGTTCGCCCGCCAGATAGTCCTTGGACAGCGGCGGGCGCTCATGCGGCGGAGAACTGTCACGCCCGACCAGCAGGATCGAGCCTTCAAACCCGTTCTGGCGCAAGGCAATGGCGGCATGTGTGCCGCCGTGCCCGGTGCCGACGATAACGACGTCTCCACTCTCCATGGCAAAGGGGTTTGCCGTTATCTCGCCCAAGGTCAAGCAGCGAGCGGCCAATTACCCTTGCAGCAGGTTGCGTGACTGGCTGGCAATCTGTGCCAGCGCGGCCGCGCTCACCGGGCTGCTGGCTTGCGCCCGCGATACCACGGAACGGAAATGGCGAATTGGTGCTTCCTTGCCCTTCGCCCAGGCTTCCACCTTGTCGGCAATACTGCCTTTGCCCTTGCCAGCAAGGCTACGCAGGAAATCGAGCCGCATCTGCTGGAAGTCTCGGGCTATGCCGGACACCAGCAAGCGCTCCCAAGGATCGGAAGGCACCATCACCGATGCCTGTGCCTGCGCCCAGTCGAGGCCGAGCTTGGCGCCGAGGCCAACGAAGCTGTCCACCAGTTCTGCTGGCGGCACCTTGCTGTCGCGAGAAAGCAGTGCAAGGCCGATGGCGCCATCAAGGGCGAAGAGCTGCGCCACCTTGCGGGCGAGCGCATCGGGTGCGCCGGCTGCCACAAGTTCCGCCTTGATCGCATCCACGTGGTTGCGTGCTTCATCGGCTAGCCGGCTTACCGAATCGTTGGCCATCTCTTCCACAACCGATCCGATGGCTGCCTGCACTCCGCTGGGGCCATCGCCGCAGCCGCCTGCCCGCAGCAGGTCTGCCATGTGGCTGTGCAAGGCTGTTGCCGCCTTGTTGAAGGCCATGATGCGCGCTTCTTCCGGCATCTTCACGCCATCGATCTGCGCCCACAGCGCTTCCATGCCCATCAGGTTGCAGGCAGACACGAAGGCGCAGCCCACACGGTCCAGCCCGACGCCCTCTTCCTCTGCCAGCTCGAAGGGGTGAACAAGGCCCATGCGGTTGACCATGCGGTTGGCCACCACGGTGCCGACAATCTCGTTGCGCAGGCGATGGCCGAGTGGCTGCCCTGTCTGCCCATGTCGGCATCTGGACCAGCGCCGCACTCACCGCTGCGCCGGAACAGGTCCAGCGGCACGCGCCGATGCACCAGGCTGAGGCGGTTGGCCTTGATCACCAGCGGTGCGCGGCCCGGCGTTCCGTTCTTGCCGTCAAACCAGGCAAAGGCGCGGTCCCACGTGGTGTCGGCCAGCACTTCGCCCGCGCTCTTGCGGCAGATGCCGAGCACGTCGGCCTGCTTGCCGTCGCGGTGGCGGGTGACGTGGCCCAGCTGCGTCATCTTGCCGCCGCCCAGCCAGCGCAGCAGCGCGGCCCCTTCGGCATCGGACAGCCTGTCTGGATCGGCGGAAATCAGCTCGCGCATCCTGGGCCAGTCAGCCACGGCTGCGCGCACATCGCCAATTGCCCGCTTCAGTTCGGCTTCCAGCAGGCGGCGCTGCTTCGCGTCGATCCGGTCCGTTTCGATATAGATGAAGCTCTCGCGCTTTTCGCCCGACCCTTCGCCCACCGGCAGTTCGGCAAGGTCCCAGTTGGAATCGCGGCGAACCGGCAGGATGGGATGGACCAGCATGTCCCCGGTGAGGCCCTGCGCGGCAATCGCGCGCGAGATCGAATCGACGAGGAATGGCACGTCACGGTTGACCACGGCAATGCGTGTCACGCGCTTGGTGCCGCCAGTTGTGGCGCTGATCAGGATGGAGGGCTGGCCGTCATCGCGGTGCTGCGCGGCTTCGAGTAAATAGGCCGCGGCCTCGTCCAGCTCCTTGCCTTCCAGCCCCTTTCGCCGGGCAGGTTGGAAGCGGTGATCCGCTCCTTGATGATAGACAGGTGTTTGCTGACGGGTTTGCTTGCCGAAGCGGCTTTGGCCATGATGCGGACCTCTCCTGTGACCTGCATTCGCAGGTCAAACCGATGATTGCGACGGTCGTTCCGGCTTTTCCCGGAGACGATCTCTAGACCTTCAAATCCGCGATGGCACCTGAAAGCTGGTAGATTGTGAAACTATTTTCACGCTCCCAGCGCCGCAATGGTCAGGCGCAGGGATTCCTGCCGCGCCAGCGGATCATAAGTCGCGCCAGACACGATGATCTCGTCTGCCTTTGTGCGCTCGACAAAGCGGGTGATCCGGTCTGCCACGGTCTGCGGAGAGCCGACCGCGCGGGCTATGCCCAGCCGTTCGAGCATGGCCTGCCCGCCCATGTCGAGGCTTTCGCGGAAACCCGGCACAGGCGGGGGCAGCTTGCCCGGATCGCCGCTGCGCAAGCGCACGAAGGACTGGTCCTGCGAGGTGGCGAGAAGCTCTGCTTCCGCGTCGCTCTCAGCACAAATCACCGTCATCGCCGCCATGGCATGCGGCTTGTCGAGATAGGCGGAAGGGCGGAACTGCTCACGATAGGTCGCCAGCGCCGCATCAAGGTGTTCGGGCGCAAAATGGCTGGCAAAGGCATAGGGCATGCCCAGCTGCGCGGCGAGCTGCGCGCCGAACAGGCTGGAACCGAGCATCCACAGCTCCACCTTGGCACCAAGGCCCGGCGTGGCGGTGATCGGCAAGTCGATATCGCCTGTCAGCATGGCGCGCAGTTCGACCACGTCCTGCGGGAAATATTCCGATGCGCGCGCCAGGTCCTTGCGCAAGGCCTGCCCCAGGATCGGCGCGGCACCCGGCGCGCGGCCAAGGCCAAGGTCCACTCGGCCGGGGAACAACCCGTCCAGCGCGCCGAACTGTTCGGCAATCACGAATGGATTGTGGTTGGGCAGCATGATGCCGCCTGCGCCAATGCGGATGGTGGAGGTGCAGTGGCCGATATGCGCTAGCACCACCGCAGTCGCGCCGCCGGCAATGCCGGGGGTGGCATGGTGCTCTGCCACCCAGAAGCGCTTGTAGCCTGCATCCTCGGCAGCGTTTGCCAGTGCGCCGGCCTCTGCCAGCGCATCGGACACTTCAAATCCTTCGCGGACGGGAACAAGGTCAAGAACGCTGAGCGGGATCATCGGTCGGGAAATTCCTCTCCAATCTGTTCCAGATAGCTGCGCGCGGTTTGCGCCTGCGGCGAGCCGCCCGCAACTGCAACCACCGAAAGCCAGCTGTCGCGCGCGGCTTCCATGCGCCCGCCCATCGCGGCGATCACGCCAGCCTCAAGGCCCACGGCCGGATTTGCCGGATCAAGCTGCACTGCCGTTGCGATCCAGCTCTGGGCGGATGGCAAATCCTCCATCCGCCGAGCCAAAGTGGCTGACAGCAGCCAGACTTCTGCGTTCTGCGGGGCGAAGACGCGCGCCCTTTCCAGCGACAAGGCCGCTTCATCCGGCTGGCCCATGTTGACCTGCACCCGTGCGATATCGGCGGCGATGCCCCCTGCCATCGCATTTTCACCGGCCGATGCGGCATCGCCTTGCGCGGCTTGCAACAGCAGCAGGGCGAGGATGTTGTCCTCTCCGGCAAAGGCGGCATTGCCCGCCATCGCGCCAAGGCGTGCCCGCTCTGCAAGGTCGTCAATCGGGCGGGCATCGCGCGCTTCCACAAAGGCTTCGCGCGCGGCGTTCCAGCGCAGCAGGCCCATATAGGCAAAGCCGAGGCATTGCTGGGGATGCCCGCGGGCGGTGCGGGACATGCCTTCCAACCACTCGTTGGCGGTGATGATGGCTTGCGCGGGATCGCTGCGCGCTTCTGCCATGCAGGCAACCAGCCGGTCATCCTCCAGCGTGGCAGGCGCAGCGACGGATGCGGCTTGCGCGAAGATCAGCGTGGCGGCGAGGAGGGCTGGCATGTTCGTGTGTGGTCCGTATCAGTGGATCGAGGCGACCGTCCGCAGCAGCAGGGCGATATCGCCTTCGCGTGACAGCCGGTGGTCCCCGCCCTTGACCAGAGTGACCTGCACATCTTCTGAACGCAACGCGTCCGACAGGCGCAGTGCCGTTTCGGGCGGTACGTCTGCGTCCTCTTCTCCATGCAGCAGGCGCACCGGGCAGGCGAGGTCGATTTCGCTGTCCAGCTGCAATTGCGCCTGACCGTCTGCCCAGAAGCCCGGATGGGTGGGCATCGGGTCATAGCCGTAATCGCTTTCCTCGTAGATCGTCTCGCCAGCCTTCAGCGCGGCCTTCTGCTTTTTGGAATATCCCCAATTGGTGAAGTCCGGCGCGGCGGCAATGCCGACAAGCCCTGCCACGCGATCGCCCAGCGCCCAGGCCGCCAGCAGCATCAGCCAGCCGCCCATGGATGAGCCGGCGATGACGATACGCCTGCTGCCGATGACCGGTTCTGCAAGCCCCACCACTTCCTCGCACCAGCGCGACAAGGTGCCATCGGCAAACTCACCCGGGCTCTGGCCGCAGCCGGAATAATCGAGAAGCAGGCACTCGCGCCCGCTTGCGACGCACCAGTTGAAGATCGCGGTCGCCTTGCCGCCTTCCATGTCGGACATGTAGCCAGGCAGGAAGATGATCGCCGGGCCGGTTCCGGGCGTGTGGCGATAGGCGATGCGGCGGCCCGCAACCTCTGCAAACTGAACGTCGGTATCACTCATCGCCAGCCAACATGGCGCTTCAATCGGCCAGCGCCAAGGGGTGCGTATCGATGCCTTAGTGACTTTGCAGGATTTGCGCCTTACATCGCCCCCGTCATGACGCAGCAGCGCACCATCACCACAACCACTACCACCCCGCTTTGCCGGGGGCGGTCGGTCGCGGCCTGATACGCGACTGCCGCCACCCGGTTTCGGGTGGCATCGCGCCAGCTTCCCGAAACCGGTAAAGACCTGACTCGCGGCGCGGGGAAAACCGGATATGCGGTATTGCATCGATACGGAATTCAACGGCACCGGCGGCCAGCTGCTGAGCCTTGCACTGGTGCGGCAGGATGGCGAGTGCTTCTACGAAGTGCTGCACGCGCATGAGCTGGTGGTGTCATGGGTGAAGGAGCATGTGGTTCCGCACTTCGACAAGGAGCCTGTAGCGCGGCTGCAGCTGGTCAAGAAAATGCAGAAGTTCCTGCGCAAGGATGAAGGCCCGCGTGTCTTCATCGCGGACTGGCCGGAAGACCTTGTCCATTTCAACGCCATGCTGCTGCGCGATCATGGCAAGCGCAACGATCCTTTCCGCTATACCTGCCTGCTGCTCAACCTTGCCGGTTTCGACACCGCGCTTAACAGCCGCAAGCCGCACAATGCGCTGGAGGATGCCCGCGCGCTGGCCGCCTATGTCGAAGGCAATCTGGCGGGCGATATCGACGACATGGAAGAGGCCGATCTTGCGCTGGTGCGCAATGCGTGCGGCACTTCGAACGATCAGAGCCTTGCCTAGCCGCCAAGACCCACGCATAGGCCGCAACCATACCCGAACACGGAATTTTTGAAGAATGACCGAACTGCTCAAGATCAGCCTGCCCGATGGCTCTGTCCGCGAAATGCCTGAAGGTTCGACGCCTGCCGACGTGGCAGCCGCAATCGGCCCCGGCCTTGCCAAGGCCGCGATTGCCGCACGCGTGGATGGCGAGCTGCGCGACCTTACCCGCCCCTTCGATGGTGATGCCGAACTGGAGCTGGTCACGTCGCGTGACGAGGAAGACGCGCTGGAACTGGCGCGGCATGACTATGCCCACGTGCTGGCAGAAGCGGTGCAGGCCTTGTGGCCGGGCACGCAGATCACCTTCGGCCCGGCAACGGACGATGGCTTCTATTATGACGTGATGGCCCCGGCCAGCCGCGAGCCCTTCGGCATGGATGACCTGCCCGCCATCGAGGCAAAGATGCGCGAGATCATCAAGGCGGACAAGCCCTTGCGCCGCGAGGCGTGGAGCCGCGCTGACCTGATCGCCAAGTGGGAAGCCGATGGCGAAAGCTTCAAGGCCGAATGGGCGAAGGAATTGCCCGAAGGCGAGGAACTCACGGTGTACTGGTCAGGCGATGACTGGCTGGACATGTGCCGCGGCCCGCACCTGCCTTCCACCGGCAAGCTCGATCCCGATGCCTTCAAGCTGATGCGCGTTGCCGGGGCATATTGGCGCGGTGACCAGAAGAACGCGCAGCTGACGCGCATCTACGGCACTGGCTGGCTCAACAAGAAGCAGCTGGCAGCGCACCTCACCCGGCTGGAAGAGGCCGCCAAGCGCGACCACCGCAAGCTGGGCCGCGAGATGGACCTCTTCCACCTGCAGGAAGAGGCGCATGGCTCTGTCTTCTGGCATCCCAATGGCTACAAGATCTGGCGCGAGCTGGAAGCCTACATGCGCCGCGCGATTGACGGCGCGGGCTATCAGGAAATCAAGACGCCGCAGGTGATGGACGCGCGCCAGTGGGAGAAATCCGGCCACTGGGGCAAGTATCGCGAGAACATGTTCGTGATCCCTGACGAGGTGCCCAATACCGAGGATGACGGCCCGATCGTGTCCAACGACGCGGACTGGATGGCGCTGAAGCCGATGAACTGCCCGGCGCACGTGCAGGTCTTCAAGCAGGGCATCACCTCCTACCGCGAACTGCCGATCCGCCTGTATGAGAACGGCTGCTGCCATCGCAATGAACCCCACGGAGCGCTGCATGGGCTGATGCGCGTGCGCCAGTTCACGCAGGACGATGCGCATATCTTCTGCCGTGAAGACCAGATCGTGGAAGAGGTGCGCGCCTTCTGCGAACTGGCAGACCGTATCTACAAGGACTTCGGCTTCACCTACGAGATCAAGCTGGCCCTGCGCCCCATGCAGCGCTTCGGTTCCGATGCGGATTGGGACAAGGCCGAGGAAGAGCTGCGCCAGGCCGTGCGCGATGCCGGTATGGCGAACGAGGATTTCGGCTGGGAAGAGCTGCCCGGCGAAGGCGCCTTCTATGCGCCCAAGCTGGAATGGCACCTGACCGATGCCATCGGCCGCACCTGGCAGGTGGGCACGATCCAGTCCGACCGCGTCCTGCCCGAACGCCTTGATGCTACCTATATCGGCGAGGATGGCGAGAAGCACCGCCCGGTGATGCTGCACCGTGCGATCTTTGGTTCGTATGAACGCTTCATCGGCATCCTGATCGAGCACTTCGCTGGCCGTGTGCCTGCGTGGCTGGCACCGGTGCAGGCGGTGGTCGCCACCATCGTTTCCGACGCCGATGCCTATGGCACGAAGGTGGTAGAGAAGCTGGCGGCTCTTGGTGTCCGGGTGGAGACGGACTTCCGGAACGAATCCATCAACTACAAGGTGCGCGAACACAGCCACGCCAAGGTCCCCTACATCCTCGTGCTCGGCAAGCGCGAGGCGGAGGAAGGAACCGTGGCGCTGCGCACCCTGGGTGAGAAGCAGCAACAGTTCCTGCAGCTGGATGAAGCGGTGGCTTTGCTGAAAGATGCGGCAACGGCGCCCGACCTCAAGGGTTGACGCTCAGGCGATCAATGCAGGCGCTGTTCTGGCTGGTTTCAGAAGGGCAGGACAGCGCCAGCAGCGATCAGGCTGCAACCGCACAGGGTAACGATCGTGAAGCGCGCAGCTTCGACGGAATCGAAAGTGATCTGGCGGGAAAGGGCGATGGCCTTGCTCATGCGGCCCTTTTGCCCCCGAAATTGCTAACGAAGTGTTAATTTCCGCCTCTTGAGGCGGCTTCAGCCCGCCTTGGGCACGTGCTGGCTGCAGCAATGGAAGCTGCCGCCGCCGGTCAGCACGGCATCGGCCATAAGGCCCACCGCCTTGCGGCCCGGGAACAGCTTGCTGATGGCTTCAACCGCGGCATCGTCCATTTCCGAACCATAGATTGGCACCACCACCACGCCATTGGCGATCACGAAGTTCATGTAGCTGGCAGGCTCCACGTCCTCGCCTTCGCCCATCGGGCCGGGTGAGGGAATGCGGACAACCTCCAAACCGAACGCCTCGGCGCGGGTGGCGGCATCGTTAAAGGTCTGCGCATTGGGGTCGCCCGGCAGGATCGCTTCGGGAATGGCGATGACGCCGGGCGCCACGAAGCGGGCGAGGTTGTCGACATGGCCATCGGTGTGATCGCCCAGCAAGCCGTTGCCCAGCCACAGGATCCGCTCGAAGCCGAGGTCGCGCCTTAGCCGCATGGCGATGTCTGCTTGCGACAGTTGCTGGTTGCGGTTGGGGTTGAGCAGGCATTGCTCTGTGGTCACCACCAGTCCGGTGCCATCGCTGTCAACCGCGCCGCCTTCCAGCACCCAGTCCGCCTTGCCGCGATCGGCCAAAGCGCCTGCTGCGACCATCGACGCACCCGTTTCCTGGTCACCGTCGAGCAAATATTTCCCGCCCCAGCCGTTGAAGCCGAAGCGCTGGGCAGCACGCTCGCCAGCGCCGTTCAACAGCACCAGCGGGCCGGTGTCGCGCAGCCAGATATCGCCATAGGGGTGGCGCTCGAACTTGACCGAGGGGTGCGCCAGCGCGCGGGCCTGCGCCTCGCTCACCTCGTCGCGGACCACCAGCCGCACTTCCTGCCCGGTCTCGGCAATGGCGTTGGCAAAGGCCGCCACCTGCTCCTGCGCCGGGGCAAGGTCATCCTCCCACAGGTCCGCCGCTGCGGGGAAACCGATCCAGATCCACTGCTGTTCGGCCCATTCGGCAGGCATCAGATAGGTCATGGTTGCGGCATTCCTTGGATGTGCGAGGCGATCAGCGACTCGATATGGCCTGCCATCTGGCAAAGCCAAGAGGCTTGGGCAAGCGCGGCCCTTGCCCCGCGCGCATTTGACATGCAGTGCTGCAGGCATGACTGCTGACTGGACCAACGCATTGCAGCGCGCCCGAGACCATTCGCCTTTCCTGGCGCTGGCGATGCAGCGCTTCCCGGACATCACGGATATGCTGGCCAGGGGGCAGGCGGATGAAGCGCTCGCCGAAGTGCTGGCAACCGAGCACGAGGACCTTGGCGTGGCGCTGCGGCGCGAGCGCGTGGGGTTGGCGCTGGTGCTGGGTGTCGGGGACCTTGCCGGGCACTATCCGCTGCTGAAGGTGGCAGGCGAATTGTCTGCCTGCGCAGACCGGGCGCTGGACAAGGCCATCGCCCATGTCATCACCAGGCGTGTGCCCGATGCGCAGCCCATCGGCCTGTCTGCAATTGCGCTGGGCAAGCAGGGCGCGGGCGAGCTCAACTACAGTTCGGATATCGATCCCATCCTGCTGTTTGATCCGGAAACCCTGCCACGGCGAGAGCGGGATGACCCGGGCGAGGCTGCCCAGCGCTATGCCCGCCAGCTGGTGGAACTGCTCTCGCACCAGACGGGCGATGGTTACGTGTTCCGGGTGGACCTGCGGTTGCGCCCTGCATCCGAAGTCAGCCCGCTGGCGATCAGCTTTGCAGCGGCGATGAGCCATTATGAATCCTCGGCTCTGGCATGGGAAAGGGCCGCATATATCCGCGCCCGTGCGGCAGGCGGCGATATCGCGGCCGGGGAACATTTCCTCGAACAGCTGCGCCCCTTCATCTGGCGCAAGAACCTCGATTTCACGGCAATTGAGGAAATCCGCCGACTGACCTCGCGCATCCGCCAGGCCTTTTCCGGCCCGCGCGTGCCTGCGCCGGGGTTCGACGTGAAGAAAGGGCGCGGAGGCATCCGCGAAGTGGAGTTCTTCGCCCAGACGCACCAGCTGATCTATGGCGGACGCCTGCCGTCCTTGCGTCAGAAGGGCACGCGCGCGGCGCTGGATGCCTTGGCGGCAGAAGGCATTGTCGCTGCCGAAGACGCCCGCGTGCTGGGCGAGTGCTATGACCGGCTGCGGCAGGTCGAACACCGGCTGCAGATAGTCAATGACCACCAGACGCACACACTGCCGCTGAAGGCCGAAGCGCTCGACAATGTGGCGCGGCTGGATGGCTTGGCAGACGGGGCGGCGCTGCTGGCAGAATTGCAGCAGGTCTGCGGGGCGGTGGCAGAGCGCTATGACAGCCTGCTCGGCGAAGATGACGAGCGGAGCGCAGGTGCCTCGGCAGACGGGCCGGTGCCTTTGCCCGAAGAGTTCGCGCAGAAGGCGCAGCAGTGGAAGGAATCGATCCGCGCACTGAAAAGCCATGAGGCGCAACTCGCTTTCGATGCCATCGCGCCTGACCTGTGCGAGGCGCTGTCCAGTGCAACCGACCCGGATCGCGCAACCGCGCGCTGGGAAACCCTTCTGGCTCGTTTGCCAACTGCGATTAACCTCTTTCGCCTGTTCGAGCAGCGGCCCGGTCTATTGGGCCAAGTGCTGCGCATCCTCACTATAGCGCCGCCGCTTGCCGATGCACTGGCACGGCGGGCGGACCTGCTCGATGCGCTGATCGATTCGAGTGCATTCGACTTGCCGGAAGACATCGCCACGCTGGCCGCGCGGATGGCCGCCTGCGAGGACGACATGTACGAAACCCGCCTCGACCATATCCGGCAGGTGGTGGGGGAAGAGCGTTTCGCGCTGGGTGTGCAGCTGGTGGAAGGCAAGCAGGACCCGCTCGACATCGCCGAAGGGGCATGCCGCGTGGCCGAAGCCGCGCTGCAAACCGCTGCCGATGCTGCCTGCGCCGAATTCGAGACCAAGCACGGCAGGATTGCCGGCGCCGAACTGTTGGTGCTGGGCCTTGGGCGGCTTGGCGGCGGGGCGCTTACCCATGCTTCCGATCTTGACGTGGTCTATCTGTTCGATGGCGATATCGACAGGGAATCCGATGGTGATCGCCCGCTCACCAGTTCGCTCTACTTTAACCGGCTGGCGACCCGCGTGACTGCCGCGATGAGCGTGCCCACCGCCGAAGGCGCGCTGTACGAAATCGACACGCGCCTGCGCCCGCAAGGCAATCAGGGGCCGCTGGCAGTGAGTGTGGAAAGCTTCGCGCAATACCA
>Ga0181607_10002217_pt1 | contig 17184 bp, 12 predicted proteins | sample 041ome_9_FD_132420 | JGI IMG/M metagenome (GOLD analysis project Ga0181607, IMG submission 132420) | Coastal salt marsh microbial communities from the Groves Creek Marsh, Skidaway Island, Georgia - 041413US metaG (megahit assembly) | ecosystem: Environmental > Aquatic > Marine > Intertidal zone...
CGCGCTTCGCGCGTCGCCGCGCCGTCGCCGTCGCGCGCGCGCGTCCCCAGCGCCGCGTCCAGATTCGCCATCGTCGTCGTCTCGCGCGTCGGCGACGCCCGCTTCGCGCCTCGCGCGTCGTCCATCGACGCGCGCGCGCGACATCGATGGACGACTTGACGCGCGCGCGTCGATGGACGTCCCGACGCTTCAAACGCGACGCCGCGCGCGCGCATCGCGCGATGGATGGATGGATGCGTCGCGCGATGGGGCGCCGCACATCGCGCGGCGACGCTCGTGCGCCGCGACGTACTCCGCGCGGTGTGAATCGCCGTCATGTCGAGCGCTGAAGCGCGATTGAACGTGACGCCGACGGTGACGACGCTCGCGGTGATCAAATCTCGGCTCGCGGGCGCGCAGCGCGGGCATCGATTGCTGAAGAAGAAGGCGGACGCGCTGACGCTGCGGTATCGCGCCATCCTGCGCGACATCGTCGAGGCGAAGCGTAAGCTGGCGACGTCGATGCGGGACGCGCACTTCGCGTGGACGCGGGCGAAGTACGCGGGGGGGGACGCGGTGAAGCACGCGGTGCTGGACGGCGTGGACCGGGCGAACGTGCGAGTGATGGCGCACGAGGATAACGTGGCGGGCGTGAAGATACCGAAGTTTACGTGCAGGAAGTGCGGGGCGGACGAACGGAGGATGGAGCTGACGGGATTGGCGCGGGGGGGGGCGCGCGTGCGAGAGGCGAAGGCGTCGTACGGCGAGGCGATTGGATTGTTGAGCGAATTAGCGAGCTTGCAGACGGCGTTCGTGACGCTGGACGAGGCGATAAAGACGACGAATCGACGGGTGAACGCGTTGGAGAATTACGTGACGCCGAGATTGCAGAACACGGTGAAATACATCTTGAGCGAGTTGGACGAACTCGAGCGGGAGGAGTTCTTTAGGTTGAAAAAGGTGCAGGCGAAGAAGAAGAAAGACATCGAGGAGACGGAGATGATGGAGGCGGAGGAAGAGAAACGGATCACGCAAGCCGTGGATGCGGAGTTGCGGGCGTTCGGGGACGTCATCGGAGGTGAGGGCGGACGCGGGGCGGGAGGGAATTTGATCGAAAGCGAGCACGACGAAGATTTGTTGTTTTAGATCGTCTCGTAAAATTTAGCGACGAAAGAATTGTTTATGAATGATGACCGCTACGTTGTTCACTAAAAGACTAGAGCGCCGGCAACTCGGCGTCGGCGAGGTCGGGTAGTGGAAATCGCAAAATCGCCGCCGCGCCCGTGATTTGCTCGAGCTGCTCCCCGCTCGCGTGCGCGGATGAAAAAATGTGCACGATTCCACCAGATTTCGTGACTTCTTCGGTGACGCGCACCCACATTTTTCGTTGCGCGACGTTGCGCGTTCGAAACACCGTATCCGTGATCAAAAGCTTGTCGATGGCGTTCAGCTCGTGCGCCGCCATGACGTGCGCGGGACCGTAAAACGCGCGCGCGGGATCATTAGCGAGCATTTCGAAGAAGTCATCGAGCGCTTTCACTTCGCTCGCCGCTTTGGTATCGGAAATCAAAGCTCGAACCGTGGGGTTCTCCAAGACTTCACTCAGTGAGTGCACGTACGCGCTCGACGCGTGCGCCTTGATGACGCGACTGAAATTTGTTTGAAGCGTCTTCCAGTTCTTCCGCACGGCTTCGAGCTTCAAAAAGTCCGTGAACGTATCTTTCGTGAATCCCGGTCCCGCGATCACCAAACACTTCACCCTGTCGAAATCTACGTGTCTCTCGACGACGCTCGCGACGTTGCTAAAAAATTTCGTCTCCGCCTTTTCGTATCCCATCAAAGCCATCCCTCGCTTTCGAGGCATCGACGCCTCGATCTTCCCTTTCACGATCGTCTGCGTCGCTCCGACTAAAACTACGTTCGCTAAGCCATCGACGATGAGCACGGCGGCCAGATCCGCCGTCGCCGACGGATCCGCCGCCTCCTCTAACCGCCCGACGTCCACGCTATCCCACGCCGTCTTTTCAATCTTCACCGCCCGCCCGATCCCTATCTCCAGCGTGTGATACGCGTTCAGTTTCACCTCTTCGCATTCCGTTTTATTCTGTCCCTTGACCCTGATCGTCGCGCCTTCCGCGTCGTATTCCACGTCTTCGCAGCGCACGCGCAGCGTCAGCTTCACCACCTTGCTCGACGACTCCCTCAGCTCGCCCGCGTGCTCGTTCTTCAGCTTCCGCATCGTCGCGCACTCGACCTCGTCGTCGACGGCGATCAAATTATACGCGTGCCACACGTCGTCCGCGCTCTCGGGGACGAACTGCGCGCGCGTCGCGGGGCGTCAGTCTTCGTCTTCGTCTCGTCCCGCGCGGGCGCGGCGCGACGCGCGAGACGATCGGGACGGCGCCATTGCGTCGCGCGGACGCGCGCGATGACGGCTTCGCGCGCGCACCTTTATCCAACCCTTGGCGTTCTTCTCGAACGCGCGGCTGGTGATCTTCATCCCGCGGTGCGCGCGCGGCGCGGGAAGTGAAGTTGGAAGTGAAGTTGGAAGTGAAGTTGGTTGGCGCAGCGCGTTGGACGGTTGGACGATCGAACGATCGGACGCGCGCGCGGTCGAGCGTCGGTCGACGGCGCGGTGCGCGCGATTAAAATTACCCCGCGAGCGTCGCGCGCGGTGACGGGCGTCGACGCGCGAGATGACGTCCTGGGAGGTATCGCGCGCGACGATGTTAGGCGGCGCGCGGCGATATAAATAGCGGCGTCGGCTCGGGGACGGTTGATCGGACGACACACCTCGCTCGAGCGCGCGCGCGCGCGTTGGAGTCGTCGGTATATTTATTGATGATAAGGGCCGATCGTCGACGACGGTCGCGGCGGTGGAGTGCGCGGAATTTATGGAGGCTTCGTCTCGGCGTCGTCGCGACGGTTTACGTCTTCTCATTCGTAAGCGCGCGCGCTTTGGAAGCCGGAGCGCCGTGTTTTGCGGACTATCAATGCGATAGTGGAATTTGTGCGTCAGATGGTGTTCTTACAAATGCGCCGCCGCCGCCTGCGGCGGTGGCACTGCCGAATCCACCGCCGAATCCGCCGCCGAATCCGCCGCCCAGTCCACCATCGAATCCGCCGCCCAGTCCGCCGCCGAATCCACCGCCAAGTCCGCCGCCGAATCCGCCACTACCGCAATTTCCACCAACGCCTTCGGCGTCGCCACCAAATCCACCGCCGAATCCACCGCCGCCGAGTCCACCACCAAATCCACCGCCGAGTCCGCCACCAAATCCACCGCCCAGTCCACCATCGAATCCACCGCCGAGTCCGCCACCAAATCCACCGCCGAGTCCACCACCAAATCCACCGCCGAGTCCGCCGCCGAGTCCGCCGCCGAGTCCGCCGCCGAGTCCACCGACAAGTCCGCCGCCGAGTCCGCCGCCGAGTCCGCCGCCAAGTCCACCACCAAATCCACCGCCGAGTCCGCCGCCAAATCCGCCGCCAAATCCGCCACTACCGCAACCACCACCAACGCCTTCGGAGTCGCCAACAATCCCGCCACCGAGAACGCAGCCAAGTCCGCCACCGAGTCCGCCACCAAGTCCGCCGCCGAGTCCGCCGCCAAATCAAGCTTCGCCGTTTTCGTTTCCACCGGCTTCGGGACGCAAACTCATGGCGTTCGGTGTGTGCGCATCCGCGGCTCCAACCCCGCCTCCGCCGACGCCGCCTCTCAATGATACGGACTCTGGCGATGGAAACATCGTAAAGCGCGCTCGCAAGTGGCTCGGCGTTTCACCAAGTATCGCTGGTTCTGTTGCACTCGGTTTGGTTGTCTTGCTCGCCATTTGCGTGCTATTCGCTCGCTCTCAGTGTTCAGCACGATACCGTGATTCAGATCACGACGGTGTCGAGCCATCGATGTCGCATAATCGAATGTTAGACGTAGAGAACGTCCCACGGCGAAGGCTACGTCGTCGAACACACTCGTCGTTACAGTCTCCAGCATCTGAAGCTTCGTCGAGTGATGACGACATGCCTCGTCCGGAGCCATCTTACAACGCCTTGCGCGTCGACAGCAATCGCAGGAGGAAAACGTACGCCACGGTTAACAACGTTTTGACTTCCACCAGTCTTTTTTTGGAAGGCCGAGCGAAGGAGGCACACAACGGCGGGCGGTATCGACCTTGACCATGATGAAGTTCATCGTTCGTCGTCCACGCGATGACGTCAATGAGCGCACGGTGGCGGAGGATAAGATTGAAATGACAGCTGCTGAGTCTCACGGCGACGCCGCAGGAGAGAGTCAACCGAACCCGCGCGCGGAGATGGTTGATCAGAGCCCGGATGAGGCGTCGGGCGGAGCTCCTGTTGTGGCGCAGCGTGTATTAAACGTCGATGAGATTGATACGAGCGCAATCACCGGTCTGCGCGCCATCACGGCGTTGCAAATCGCATGCGGGCACTGGTTACTCTTTTACGGAAACAGCGAATCGCCGTACTTGGACTTTCAAGGCGGCGTCGCCGTGAGCATCTTTTTTCTCATCACTGGATTCGTCATGTACATTGCGTATCACGAGAAAGTAGAAAAACAAGGCTTCAAGTATTGGGAGTTCATCAAACGGCGCTACATTCGAGTGCTACCTCTCCATTGGTTTGCGCTTGCGTGGTTCGCGCCGTTCCTGGCGTTTAATTATAGAACAATCGTGGCGGATTATAATTTCTGGCAGAACAAGAGTGGTGAGGTGAACCTGATCATGGGCATCGTCCTGACACCATTATTGATGCAATCTTGGATATTTTCTCTATGCTACTGGAATTCTGTGTGCTGGAGTCTGAGTTGTCAACTGGGGTATTACTTTTGCTTTCCGTGGCTGACGCGCAAGCTCAACGCGTTGGTGCGCAAATTCGAGGAGAAAGCGGCGATCGACTTTCCCATCGCGGACGATCTCGAAAATAAATCCAGTACTGAATCTTCTCGCTTCGATTCGGTTCAAAAGTCTTGCCGAAAGTATCTTATGTACGCCTATCACGCGTCCTACATGGCCCCACTCGGCGTCATGGGCGCTGTTAACTCTCCAGCGTTTCGAAATGTGTGGCGTGACGCGAATTTCGAGTCTCGAGCACACGTCGTCGTGACCGCGTTAGATGGTGATATGGATGGTATGCGCGCATACTTTTGCGGTCGAGCGTGGTTCCCTGTGCGAATACCGCTCTTCTTCATGGGCATGCTTGTCGGCGCGATGCGTCTGCGTTTAGCGCGGCGCGGTGTGACACCTCAAACTGAGAGATTTTGGGCAAAGTTCACCGATTACTTCTCATTGGGCTTCGCTTCTTGGCTGATTGGCTCCGTCATTACATCCGGCTTGGTCGCAGACTCGAAGAACGTGCGCATCTTTAACGAATTCTTTCTCACGGCGCCGTGCGCGTTTTGGCTGTACGGTTTAACCGTCACGCGCAAATCATACACCGTCCAAGTCCTCAGGAATCCCGTCGCCCAAGCCATCGGTACGTGGTCTTACGCCATGTACCTCCTACACCTTCCCCTTTACACCTCTTGGGCCGCCCTCGAGTACGACACCATGCGCGTATTCCCCGCCTGCGACCGCACGTCGCCGAGTATCAAAGTCTGGGCCGATTGTTTCCGCAACTTCGACGAAAAGCAAAATCTTCCCAACGTAGTCGTCTTGGTGTTTTTGTTCTTCCTAGTTTTGCTCTCTTTCGTCGCGCATCACACGATCGAGAAACCTGGAAGCCGGTACATGTCCCGTCTCCTCGCGAGCGTCTCGCGTTGACGCCGCGTCCCGCCGACGCCGCATTCCTTCGCTTGAGGACACACTTCTTCGGACGCGCATGGCGCGGCGCTGAGTCTCAAAGACGCGCAAACGACAGACACGCGCGTCATGCACGCCGTTGACGCCGCGCGCGCGCTCACGACGCGCCGCGGGCGGTCTTTACTCGACCACTGTTGGGGCGACGCCGCGCACGCGAGCTCGAATCACACCGGTGGCGAATGGATGCGCTTCATCGCGTGGCTAGTCATGCTTTGCATGGCGGTGGTGTTCTTGATCGTGGCGGTAAAGAAGTGGCCGCCGCCGCAGCGAGTGTTTCCGAGGAGGAAACCGTTGATGAGCGTGCCGTGGTGCTTGGCGGCGCGGTTGTTGGGGTACGGGGTGTTCGATTGGCGCACGGGGAAGCTGACGCCGTGGTGGGATTTCATCAAGGAGCGACACGACATATTGAATATATTCGCTGGCGACGCGGCGTTCATAACGCAGCGAGGGCGGTTCGCGCACTTGGCGACGGAGTTGGCGAGCACGGCGGCGGCTTCTATGGTGCTGACGGATTTAACGAGCGCTCGCGTGAGCGGTGGGTTTTGGACCAATCAGATATGGGTATTCGTGTTGCTGTTGACGTATGACATCGTGCTCGGGATCGCGCTGCGATTGGCGACTTTAGGGGCGACGAAGGCAAGTTTTGAAGCGGCGGAAAACGTCGGTTTCATGTGCGCCGAGAGCGGGGAAATTCAAGACTTGGAAGACGAGGAGCAGCTGATCGAGATGGGAATCAAGGCTTCGCATGCGTTTAATTTGACTCAGTATCGTCTTCTTGAAGCGTGCGTCGCGTTCTCATTTGTGAACGTTTTGGTATGTTCGCTTTGGGCGCACTTGGCGAATCCTGCCGACGGATGCGGCGACGCGTTTAACACGTTTGTGGCGTACATATACGTCTTCGGATTATATCAAGGCTTTTCTTTGACCGTCATTAGCCCATTTGCACTCACTGTGCGGTGGTGTGCGGCCGCTTTCTTGATCACACGCATCGATGAAGTGCAGACGCCCGAGGAGACGATGGATTGCTGTTGGAAACACATGTGCCCGCGGCTTTGCGGATGCAGACCCCCGCTCGTGACTCCGCTCGAGCAGCGCACGGTGAGTGGACTATTCATGAGCCCGCGTAAGGATAACGGCGTAATGACTGGGAATATCGTCAAGGCGGCAGCAGTGGTCGGGAAGTCGAGATATGATGCGCAGGATTCACCGCTGACACCTCGGCCAGAGTCGATGAACCGGGACGTCGAGAGCGGGTCTGCAGATTTATTTACCAGCGCGACGGAAGGTAAAGAGGACACCGACGATGAAACTCCTGAAAACATCGGCGCTCGACCACAGCTCACGCTGTCGCCATCGGAGAAGTACGCAATATTTCGACGTCAAGCGTCACTCCGCAAGGACATCGCGCTCGAGGACATCGATTGCGCGCAATACCCCGACGGAGATTTTGATCATCGACCTTCGTACGAACTAGGCCATAGCGATCAAATTGCGGGTGAATCTGCGTTCGCTGCCGCGCGCATGGCGCTCATCAGTGCCGGTAAGCTCACCCCAGAGCAAGTCGTGCGAACGCGCGATTTCAAGCACGACTGGAGCGCGCGCAAAAGTAGGTACGACAGCGCCTCTGACTCCGGCGGCGAGTCCACGGAAGATTCTGATCCCGAATTAGGAGTCAACGACAAGACCGCCGACGACGTCGACGACGTCATCGTTCGCACCGACGTCGCGAATATGGAGTCTTCGGCGTCGCCCACTGTGAGGTGGTCTCGCAAGCTCAAGGACGCCGCCTCGCCCGCCGACGACACCATTGACGACGACGAGTTATTCGATGAAGAGTTAGATTCAGATCCTTGGGGTGATGGTTCGGCGTAGGACACGTTAGCAGACAGTAGCACGGTGCTACTGTATGAATAAATTAATACGACGTCGACACCACCGTTTGCCGCACACTGCGACGGCGTTGATTGATGTCCCGAATCGTCGCCGTCGCCTCCCCGACGCCTTCGACCGCGCCGCGCACCACATTACGTCGACGTGATACGTTCATCGCGCCCTTGCTCGCGTCCTGCCTCGTTCGCCCCGCGCGCGCGTCGCTCGTCGACGAAACGTCGGCGACCAGAGTGTTCGCAGAGACGTCGAAAAGCGTCGCGCGCGTCGCCGTTGTCGCGCCCAATGGCGAGATTAGCGGCCGCGGGAGTGGTGTGGTGTGGTACATCGACGATGCGTACGCCTACATCGCGACGAACGCGCACTGCGTGGTGAAGGGGAATGAAAACGAAAAGTTGGTCGTGATGCTCGCGAGCGGCGCCGCGGCGGCATTGGATAAAGACGCATCGTATTTCGTCAACAGAAGCACCGATATTGGGTTTTTGAAGGTACCTATTGGCAGTTTCGGTGCGGACGCGCCCGTGGCGGCGAAGATCGGGACGAGCGATAATTTGCGCGTCGGGCAGAGCGCGTTCTCGTTGGGATTTGAAGAGGACGGCGCGGCCGTGCTGAGCTCTGGAACTATTAATGGATTGAAGAGGAAAATTCCGAGCAGGAACGGGGTTGGGTTGAAAGGTTTGATTCAGACGGACGCGCAAGTCACGGAGTTTACGAGTGGGGGCGCGTTGTGCGATAGTGCTGGACGGGTGATTGGATTGAACGTCGTCGCGTACGCGGGATCGCAAAAGCGAGATCCGCAAGGCGTGAACTTCGCAATCCCGATCGATGCCGTGCGCTTAGCGGCGGAACAAATGTGATAATGATTTATTTCACGTAATCCCGATCGATGCCGTGCGCTTAGCGGCGGAGCAAATGTGATAATGATTTATTTCACGTACAACAGTAGATTCGGAGTTCCTGGGAGTAATGACCCACCTCGAATTTTGTCGCGCGACGCAGTTGATGTGAGATGCTTCTTCAAATTTTCAGGGCTCATGCGTGGGGAAAACATAAGAAGGCGCGTCGCTGCGCCGACGGCGTGCGCGACCGCCATACTCGTACCGCTTTGAAATGCATATGCCGTGTCGCTTGGATGCTCACACGCAGTGCTTCCACCGCATGCACCGAGAATTTGCACGCCGGGCGCGAATAAATCAACGCACCTTCCAGAGTTTCCATAGGCGTACGGCGCGTCTGCTTGATCGCTGGCTGCGACAGTCAGCGTCTCCGCGACGTTTCCAGGCGAAATCGTGCATGCGTCTCCTTTTTGGTTACCAGCGGCGCAAACGATGAATACTCCACGTCCAGTGAGCGTTTGGACGACGCGTTCGAGTGCGCGTGACCAAATTCCATTTCGCACTCCGAGCGCTAAACTGACCACGGCTGGCTCGGACGGCGTCGCCACACCGAGCACCCATTCAAGTCCCTCAATCAGCCCCGAGAGCTCACCATTTCCGTGACAGTCGAGAACTCTCACAGAGTGGAGAACTGTCTTGCCGCTATACGCGATTTGATTGATGGTCGAAGCCACGTGACTACCGTGACCATCGCAGTCATCAGGTTCGGCGTCATCGTCGACTAAATCGACGCCGCGCCCAAACGCTTGATCTTTGAATTCCACGTGCGTCCTTCTCACACCCGTGTCAAGCAGATAAACGTGCACGATGCTCCCATAGCCATCTTCAGGGGGATCGCGAGGAAGCAACTTACCATCAAGCCCGTCTCTACCGTTCAGACGGTCTCTGGACCAGGTTGTCACGCCTTGTGAAAACACTTCAACGTCTTCTTCGAAATCTAGCGCGGGAACGCACGTGCGAAGTGCGTTGACTTCCTTGTCGTCGGCAAACACGGCAAATAAACGAGCGAATCGCATTCGCCGACGACATTTTATCTTCAAATGCCACAGACAATGAAAATTCATATGCTTCGTCGTCGACTCCAGGGCGTCACAGATTTCATCGACGGCACCATCGTACGAGACGATGTACGGTTTGCGCACAGGACTCGCGGCGACGAGCTTGTTGCATAGCGCGAGCGCTAGTGCGCATATCAAGGTGAGCAACGCGCGCATGGAGCGTCAGATTGTGTGGCAGTTTGTTTCGCGCCCTCGTCGGTGCGAACGCGGCGCACCATCGATTAAACATTGAACATTTATTACTTTTACAAAACAAACCTATCAATCGCTTCCGCGACACCGTCTTGCGTGTTTGAAGCATCGAGGACGTGTGCGGCACCGCTTTTTGTCTTTTCCGTGGCGTTCGCCATGGCGACGCCGCAACCGACGAATCGAAGCATTTCGGCATCGTTTTCGCCGTCGCCGATGGCGACAACGTCCGTCATCGGATTCACATCCATGGATTTCAACACGGCTCGAACGCCCTTTGACTTATCGTTCCCAAGGGGTAATATTTCTAGCATATCCGCCACCGCTTGTGTGACCTCCGCTCGACCCCTGAATGCGGCTTCCCAAATCGATCGAACGCCGTCAATGCTCTCTTTGCTCGGTCCCATTAATAATAGTTTACGAACGGTGTTATTGGATAGTATCTCATCCACCGATCCGGCGATTTCGCTGGCTGGTTCGTGATAGGTGTGGTGGAGCTCGTCCAAGAGTACGCTCGGCGCAAGCGTCGCGCAATTGTCGCCACAAAACGCCGTGAGCGCCAATCCGTCGTGCACGACGTCATCCATCATCATGAAGGCATCTCTCGTGACGTCTTCGGGCATTTTCGCTTCATAGACCAGAGCACCGCCTCGACCGTACACTTCTAGACCTTGTAAGAACACCCCAGGTGTGTTCTTACCGACGATAATGCCGTCTAATCCTTGCGTGGCGGCGGCTTTAATCGCCGCCGGTCTCGCCTTGCCCGTGGCGACGACAACTTCGACTCCCGACGCCATCGCCCGGCGCAAAGCATCGGCGACTCGAGGCGTGATGACACTATTTTCATTTAATAGCGTGCCGTCTAAATCCGTCACGAGCACACTTCTCTGTGTCGTGAGCGTCGTCGAAGAAGAGTCGGACGTCGATTCTCCCGACGCGCGTCTCGTGAGCCCGGTGACTTTCCATCCGAGCGCCTTCAAGACCTCTTGCTCCGCCGCCGCCATTACCTCCGCCTCGCTTTCGCTGACTTCGTGATCCATACCTAATAAATGTAAAGTCCCGTGCACGAGCAAAACTCGGCACTCATCCCGCAAAGAATGCCCCACCTCCCGCGCCTGGGCGCTCGCCGTGTCCACGCTCACGATGACGTCCCCGAGCACTGCCATCGGCCCGAAACTCTCCGCAGGAAAGCTCAAAACATCCGTCGCGCTATCTTTCTCTCTATACCCCGCGTTCAAGCTTCGAATGTACTCATCCGAGCACAGCGCCACGCTCAACTCGCAGTGCGACATCGACTTTGGCAGCGTTCCTCGCGCTCGCGCCACCGCCTTTGATTTCCCTTCATTCGTCAACAACAGCGTCATCACCGCCATCGCGTCTTCCTCCATCTCTCGACGCAGCGTTCTCACGTCCACGTTTTCCTCTCGAACCACTCGCGGCTCGTGTTCGTCCTCATCGATGATCATGACGTCGCACGCGCACTCCGTCTCGCCCACGTAAAAGCTCTCCGCGAATTCGTCATCCAGCCCGTCCTCGTCCTCGTCCTCGGCCTCGGCCTCGTCGCGCGCGCGCGCGCCGCTCGACGTCGCTCGCGCCATCGCGCGCGACCGCGCCGTCGGTCTGAGCGCCCTCGACGGCGCGAGCGCGGCGCGCGCGAGGAAACATTTTTGCGCGTGCGCGCGCGGATTCGACGGCGGCGCGAGCGCGACGACGCGACGGACGCTCGCGCGCGCGCGAGGGGCGCGCGCGGACGCGCGGGCGAGGGCGACGCGCGCGCGGGCGAGCGCGTGGCGCATCGGCGTCGGGAAGGCGCGGCGACGAGTGACGGTGACGCGGTCGATTCGCCGACCGACCGACCGACCGACCGACCGACCGACCGACCGAACGCGAGGGCGAAGGGAAGGAGGAACGAAAGCGGAAGAAAGGTCTACGTGATGCTGTAAAATTTCATGATTATGCTTAAGCTATGATTGCTCGTCTACCAGTTGCTAAAGACGCCGAATTGGCCGAATAAACCGTTGGCGCCGGCAACATATTGTAAAAACACGAAGACGAAGAAGACGACGATGGCGACGTTGACGAGGTCGCCGGAGGAACCGTTGAATTGATCCGCGCGCTTCGTGCTCGAGGTGGTGCGGAGAGAGCTGTCGGGCACGGGGATGGCGAGCTTGGCGCGGTCGTAAGAGGCGAGGAGCTCGCCGACTTCGGCTGGAGGGACGTTGAGTCCCGAGGCGGAGGCGCGAGTTTTGCTCATGCGCGTGGTGTACGGCAAAGCCTCGATGACGGCGTCGGCCAGGTCATCGATGAAGAGTGGATCGGTGTCTAGCGCGGGAACTCTGCCCCACTTTTTTATGCCGCTCTCTTCGGCCAATTCACGGTACTCCATATCGATCTCTTCCAAGGTTTCGATGTGTTCGCTGACAAAGGAAATCGGCACGGCGCACAACGCCTCTGTCCCCTTCTTCCCGAGCTCGCGAATGGTGTCGTCGGTGTACGGCTTGAGCCACTCCACCGGCCCGACACGCGATTGATACGCCAATACGTGCTCGTTGTTGACGCCCATCGAGCCGAGCTCCTCCGTGATGAGACGCACGCATGCCTCCATCTCATCCTTGTACGGATCCCCGGCTTGTTCTACGTACGACACCGGGACACCGTGGGCGGAGAAAAAGATGAGCGGTTCCTTGTCATCCTCGAACTTTGTCTTCAATGTCTGCGCGATCATCACCGCCATGGCTTTGACGTACCCTGGACGCTGGTACCACGACGGAATCACCGTGTGCCGAACCGACGCCAACTCTTCGTCCTCCGCGAAGTATTGCTCCAACAATCGCAAACTCGACCCGGACGTGCTGATGGAGAACTGCGGGTACAAAGGCAACACCACTAATCGAGTCACTCCGTCTCGTTTGATCGCATCGATCGCATCTTCCGTGAACGGTTTCCAATATCGCATCCCCACGTACGTCTTCACCTGGATCCCTCTCGCTTGCATCGCCGCCTGCAGCGCGTTCGCCTGATCCTCGGTGATCCTCCGCAGCGGAGAGCCACCGCCGATGGACTCGTACGCCTCACGACTCTTCGGCGCCCGCGACGCGCTCAACGCGTTCGCCAAAAACCCTTGTAAAAACTGCACCGGCGGCGGCAGACGTATGATATCCGGGTCGGCGAATAAATTGTACAAAAACGGCTGCACGTCATCCAACGTCTCCGGTCCCCCGAGATTCAGCAGCAACACCCCGACTTTGTATTCATCATCCTCATCGACGCTGTTATAAAAACTCTTCGGATCCGAGGAATAATCCTCGACGTCCACCAACGCTCTCGCGACGCCGTCTCGAGCCTTTGACCTTGACCGCCCAAGCCCCGCGTCGCTGTAGTTCAACCTTTTATTCCCATACCTCGAGAACGCCCCTCCCTCCGCCTTCCCCCGATCGCTCTCGTCTTTCTTTCCATCGTTTTTCCCTCGCGTCGACGCGCACGTGCTCGACGGCGACGCGTCTCGTCGGAACGCGTTCGCGCGTCCGCCTCGCCCTCGCGCCCGCCTCGCGCCCCCTCGTCCCGCCCTCGCCTTTCCGCTCGTCGACGCGCACCGCGCGCTCGTCATCGCGCGTTCGTTCATCACCGCGCGACTCTCGAGCATCATCTCTCGTTCGCTCGCGTCCTCGCGCGCCCGCGGTCGCGCGCGACGGCGCGGATTCTCCGAGCAATCCGATCAGGGCTCGGCCGCCGCTTTCCGTCGACGTCGGCGGCGTTTTCGCGCCTCGATCGCGACCTCTCGCGGCGGCGACGCGCGCGATCGCGCGGTGGCGACGCCAAGTCCGCGCGCGCGCGATCGATCGCCGCGCGCGCGACGTCGCGCGTCGTTCTGACGCGTCGATTCCGGATCGAACGCTTTTCGGGACGCTTTTGGATTCGTGTTTTCGGCACTGTTCGTCGCGCGCGCGCCATGGCGATCGCGCGCGCGCGCGCGAGCGCGTCGAGGGGCTGCGTCGCGACGCCGTCGACGTCGCGCGCGCGCGCGAGGGCGCGCGAGAGCGTCGCGAGGGCGTTTCAACGCGTCGAGGGGGACAAGCGCTTCGAGGTGCGCAAAAGTGCCGCGCCTCGGACGCGCGAAACGGCGCGCGCGAGGGCGAACGCGCGCGTCGAGGCGAAAGGGGGACGAAACGATTCGTTCCCAGACGTCCCGGGGCTGCCGGACGCGGAAGCGCTGATGGCGAAATACGCCGGGGACGCGGCGCGAGGGGCGGCGCGGGCGGCCAAGGGCGCGCTGCGCGGCGCCGGACCGTCGCGACGGACGGCGGCGTACGACGGCGTGTTCGCGCTGCTGTTCATAAACTTTGCGTTGTTCGCGTGCGATCACTGGGCGCACATGGCGTTCGTGAAGACGCTGTATTTGAATCACGCGAAACCGACGTGGTGGCAGTTCGCGACGTCGACGTTTTGTCACGCGAACTGGGCGCACTTGAGTTCGAACATCTTTTTTTTGTACATCTTCGGGAAGCTGGTGGAGGAAGAGGAGGGAGCTTTCGGGGTGTGGATGTCGTATCTCGTCACCGGGATCGGGGCGAACGTGGCGTCGTGGTTGTTGTTGCCTAAGAGCGTCGGAGGCGTGCTCGGCATCGGCGGCGCGGCGACGGTGAGTTTGGGCGCCTCGGGCGCTGTGTTCGGGCTGTTCGCGGTGAGTGTGTTGGTGAAATTGAGCTGGAACTGGCGAAGATTGTTAGAAGTGGTGATTCTCGGGCAATTCGTGGTCGATAGATTTCTGAGTGAGGCGAAAATGGTCGCCGCGGCGGGGAGCGGCGTCGGCGCGGGCAACGTCAATCACGTCGCGCACCTCGGCGGCGCGTTCGCGGGTGTTTTATTGATCTTCTTTCTCACGCGCATGGTTCCACCGTGACTGCGTCGACGTAATACGTAATACACACATTCATCGTCTTTCGTAATTTATTTATTTAATAACTCGAGATCGGTCTAACTAAAAAACGCCCAAGGCGGTGAACAACGCGAACACGAGAAAGAGGGAACCGCCGACGATGCCGACTGTGCGTTCACTGATTCTCTTCGATAGTAACGATCCGCCGACGACGGCGATCAAGGTGGCGATAAAATGTCCGAGCGACGCGCCGAAAGCGACGCCGACGGGATTTTGTGCCGCGCCGAGCGCGATGGTGGCGAGCATGCTCCTGTCGCCCCACTCGGCGATGAAAATCAACGAAAAAGTCTCGATCAAAGCCGCCAAGCCTGGCGAGCGCTTTTGCGCGCTCGTAGACTTACACACCACCTCTGTGGCTTCTGCTAACTCTCCGTGGTCCTCGGGCGTCGCCCCGCTCGGATTCATGCTCAGCGCGTCTCTCAACGTCTTTATCCCAAAAAACAAGAGCATCGCCACCGCGGCGTACTCTCCCACCGGCAGCGTCGTCATCAACGAGCTCGGTAATCGCTGAAAAGCCCTCCCGATCGCCACCGATATCACCGTCATCGCCGCCAACGCGCTCGTCGCCCCTACCAACACTCGCAACCTTCCTAAGCGCATCGCTAGCAACGCCGCGATGAAAAAAGTCTTGTCCCCGAGCTCGCTCACGAAGATGAGCGCGAACGCCGCCGTGAACCCGCTCTTCGCCGTCGCGTTCACCACCTTTTGCCACGCGTTATTCACGAACGTCGTCGACCCTAAATCCAACGAGATGTACAGTATCAATCCCATCAGGACGCACGACCCCAATATCGTCGCCTGCAGCGCGTACCCAGTCGTCGGTCTGTCCGCGTCGTCCCGCACCATCTTCATGAATTCCAAGTCGCACCCGATTCCGTTCGCTTCGCACTCGCTCGGCGGTTCGCTCGACGCGCTCGACGCCTCCATCGCGCAGTCTCGCGTCTTTCGCGCGCTCGTTCGCGTCTCGATCGCGCGCGTGCCGCGTCCCGCGTCGCCGCCAACGGCGCGAATGCGTCCCCGCGAGGTCGAGGTCGATCGCGCCGTCGAATCGTCGACGCGCGCGCGACGCGGGGCGCGCGCGCGGCGTCCATCGAGCGCGCGCGGGAGAGAGAGCGAGAGCGCGTGCGCGTGCGCGCGCATGTCGGGCTCGTGCGCGCGCGCGCGTGTGACGGTCGAGCGCGGTCGAGCGCGGTGGACGCGTCGGTCGAGGTCTGCGCGGTACAGTCAGCGCGCGGCGCGCGCGCGGCGGATGATTACATGACGCGGCGATCGCGTCGCTAGGCGGCGCCGATGGGCAGAGAACTCGCGGCGCGCGGTGCGAGCTTTTTCGCGCGCTTGGCCTGGCGCTGATCCTTCTTGCGCCTGGCGTCGACGTTGGATTTCTTCCTCGCGGCGTCTTTTTGCGCCTTGAGCGCGGCTTTCGTGGCGCTCGCGCCGATGAGTTGAGGGGCGTCTTTTAAGCCGAAGGCGGCGGCGACGTGACCGAGATGGAGACGCTTGACGTGAAAGATGTGCTTGAATGCGGAAGGGAAGGTGGCGTAGGCGCGTACGTGGGCGCGGAACGCGTCCTTGGCCAAGACGTCGTACTGCTTGTCGCTCGCGACTTTGGCGACGAGCTTCTTCAGCATGCGCTGGGACGCGGGATGGAGATGGGGCATGCTCTTGAACATCGATTTGTCTCGTTCGCTCGCGTCTTTGGAGTCTTCTAAGACGTCTAACATCGCGACGACGGAACCGTTGGCGAAGTTTACGCCTTTTTCGGTGAGCACTTCTGCGAATTCCCGCTCCTTGGGTTGTAAAAAGAGCACGGCTTCGCCCTCAGATCCGAGGCGGGCGGTGCGCCCGACGCGGTGAATGTACGTCGTCGCGTCCGTCGGAGCGTCGACTTGCACCGTTGCTCCGACGCCGACGAAGTCTAAGCCGCGCGCACCGACGTCGGTGCACAGTAACACGCCCGCTTTGGTGTTGGCAAAGTTCCTAAACACGCTCGCGCGGTCGCCCTGGCTGAGCAAGCCGTGGAGGCGGAAAATTTCGTACGGCCCTTGAATCGAATCATCGTCGTCTTTCACCTTTCCTTTGCCTCCCGCGGCGAGCCAGCGCAAGGTTTTGTAGTGATACTCCACGGATTCGCACGAGGAAAAGAACACGATCGCTTTGGAAATTGATCCTTGCATCCAACCGGCAAGTAAACCGGCCAACGCGGGCAGTCGCGCCTTCATGGAAACTTCGACCACGGTGTGATTCAACCCTTCGGGCATGCGCACGCGCTCGCCACCAGCCATTATTTTCGCCATGCGCTTTAATCCATCGACGTCCATCGTGCCTCCTTCCTCGTCATCGCTCCCGTCGGCGCCGACGATTTCCAAATCGTCCTTTTCCGGCTCGACGACGATGGTCACCGGATCCGTCATTCGCTCGGC
>Ga0181607_10002218_pt1 | contig 17174 bp, 16 predicted proteins | sample 041ome_9_FD_132420 | JGI IMG/M metagenome (GOLD analysis project Ga0181607, IMG submission 132420) | Coastal salt marsh microbial communities from the Groves Creek Marsh, Skidaway Island, Georgia - 041413US metaG (megahit assembly) | ecosystem: Environmental > Aquatic > Marine > Intertidal zone...
ATCCGGATCGACAGACGATTGTGGAAACGACCGATCTTGCCAATAAACTCATGGGGGCGCTGCGGCCAGGTCATTTCCGTGGAGTTGCAACGGTTGTCACCAAATTGTTCAATCTCTTTCAGCCGGATCGTGCTTATTTTGGTGAAAAAGATTATCAGCAGCTTGCAGTTATTCGGACAATGGTGCGGGATCTCGATATTCCCGTGATCATTCGCGGCGTCCCAACAGTCAGAGAGGCCGATGGTCTGGCCATGTCGTCGCGGAACGCTCGCCTAACTGAGCGCGCGCGCGCTGCGGCCCCCGTTTTATGGCAGAGCTTTCAACGTGCCAAAGAATTATTGGTGACAGGGGCCAACGCGGCCACATTGCGTCAGGCGATATGGGATATGATAGCGCAAGAGCCTTTGGCGCGCGTAGAAAGCGTCGACATCCAGGACGCCGCTACGTTCGCGCCAGTTGATGGCCCCATCACCAGTGATATTGTTATTTTGCTTGCCGTCACATTTGATCCTGTCTTGTTGATAGATCAATGTGTTTTTAAAGTCGCAAAGGAGACATCATGAGCGCCCAAGCCCCCATTCGCCGAATTTCGGCGCCACAGATCAAGGCGAGAAAAGGCGGTGATCCGATCGTTTCCTTGACATCTTATCATGCGCATACTGCAGCAATCGTTGATCGCTATGCTGATTTCATTCTGGTTGGCGACAGTTTGGGTATGGTGATGCATGGTATGGAATCCACCGTTCCTGTGCCGCTTGATTTGATGATCATGCATGGTCGCGCAGTGGTCCGTGGGACCAAGCGTGCCTTGATTGTTGTCGATATGCCCTTTGGAACATACGAAGAAAGTCCACAGATTGCCTTTCGAAATGCGGTGCGTATCATGAAAGAAACCAACTGCGGTGCTGTAAAACTAGAAGGCGGCGCACGGATGGCGGAAACGATCCACTTTTTGGTGGAACGCGGTATTCCGGTGATGGGGCATATTGGATTGACGCCCCAATCGACCAATACACTGGGTGGGTTTAAAACCCAAGGCCGTGATGAGGATGGATGGCATCTGCACGAAGCGGACGCGCGCGCCGTTCAAGATGCAGGGGCATTTTCGATTGTCTTGGAGGGCATGGTCGAACCCTTAGCCGCAAAAATCACCAAAGAGATTTTAATTCCCACGATTGGCATCGGTGCATCCGTTGAATGCGACGGACAGATTTTGGTGTTAGAAGATATGTTAGGACTAAATCCAAATCCGCCAAAGTTTGTTAAAACCTATGGCAATTTGTTAGAAGGTATTGAAACAGCGGTTGCCGGTTACGCCGCAGATGTAAAATCGCGCGCGTTTCCAACAGAGGCGCAGGTGTATCGTAATAAAAAATAGTTTCGAATTGCTGCGCAACCCGACAAACGCGCGGACCTACGGCCCGCGCGTTTTATTTTTAACTGATTTGCAAAACTAAAAGCCGGATCAAAGTTTGCTTAGGCGCTTTCCCATAAGCCATCCGCCCGCACACGTTCCATCGCTTGATCCAGTGATTTGCGGGCGCGTTCGATAAGCAAATCAATTTCATTATTTGAGATGATTAAGGGTGGTGAAATGATCATACGATCACCAACATGACGCATGATCAGGTTATTGGCAAAACAATGTTCGCGGCAGACATATCCTACGGTGCCGGCGTCGGCCTTGAATTTGGCACGTTTTACTTTGTTTGGGGTCAAAGCTATTGAGCCCATCATACCAACGATCTTGGCCTCACCCACCATGGGATGATCTGTCAGCGATTCCCATCGTTCTTTTAGATAGGGCGCAGTGGTCTCACGCACTTTTTCAATGATACCTTCCTCTTCGATGATGCGTAGGTTTTCATTGGCAACGGCGGCTGCGACGGGGTGCCCATTATAGGTGTAGCCATGGTTGAATTCATCCCCTCCAATCACGGCGGCCACTTCGTCACAAACGATTGAACCACCGATCGGTTGATAGCCCGAACTTAGACCTTTCGCGATCGTCATGATATGCGGTTTAATTGCCAAAGTCTGTGATCCGAACCAATTCCCTGTGCGTCCAAATCCGCAGATCACTTCGTCTGCGATCAGCAGGATTTCGTATTTGTCGCAGATCCGTTGGATTTCGGGCCAATATGTATCAGGCGCAACAATGACGCCGCCTGCGCCTTGGACGGGTTCAGCGATAAACGCGGCGACGCGATCTTCTCCAACTGATTGGATTGCATCTTCTAATTCGCGCGCGCGGGCGATCCCAAACTCTTCTGGCGTCAAATCGCCACCTTCGGCCCACCAATTGGGTTGATTGATATGGTGGATGTCAGGGATCGGCAGGCCACCCTGTTCGTGCATCGCCGACATTCCGCCCAACGAGCCGCCACCAATTGTCGAACCGTGATAGGAATTCTTGCGGCTGATGATGATATTTTTGGATGGTTTGCCCTTGAGCGCCCAATAGTGACGCACCATGCGGATGTTTGTATCATTGGCCTCGGATCCTGATCCCGCATAAAACACATGGTTCAGATCACCGGGTGCAAGACGCGCCAAACGTTCCGATAATTCAATTGCCGGGATGTGCGTGGTTTGAAAAAAAGTGTTGTAATACGGCAAATCACGCATTTGCTGTGCTGCCACGTCAGCCAATTCCGTGCGGCCATAGCCAATGTTTACACACCACAGCCCCGCCATTGCATCAAGGATCTCATGCCCGTCTGAATCATAGATATACACACCCTGTGCGCTGGTTATGACGCGTGCGCCTTTGTTTGCCAGTTGGCTTTGCGTTGTGAACGGGTGCATGTGGTGTGCCGCGTCACGGCGTTGCAATTCAGCAGTCGGAAAAGCGTTTCCTAGATGTGACATATTCATATCCTGTTGGGGCCGCTTTAGAGGCAGCGATCAGATTTCCCTCAGAATATGATCAAATTTTTCAATGTCAATCGAATCAAATCATTTTTCTTTTTGGTGCAAAGCGAGTGCAACCTGGTCCATTCCTTGAATCACATCGGCTGCCATTGCTTCGGATGCGGCGCGGGCATCTTTGCTTGCCATGGCATCAATCGCCTGCTTGTGTTGATCAACAAGGTTTTGGGTGCCCAAACGTCCACAAACCACGCGCAATGAAGGGCCATATCGTAGCCATAATCCATCTGCCAAATGGGTCAGGATAGGTGCATTTGCCATGCGATATAAGGCCTTGTGGAATTCATAGTTGTGCCTGAGGTAGGTGCCGACATCCCCCCTTAGAATGGCGCCATCTAAGGCCGCATCTATGGTGCGCAGATGGGAAATATCCTCTGGTGTGGCGCGTTGCGCAGCCAAAAAAACAAGCTGTTTTTCTAGTGCTGAACGGGCGAAAGCAAGTTCGTCCAAATTGGCCTGTGACAGGATCGGAACGCAGACCCGACGATTGCCCTGAAAGACTAAAGCACCCTCTGCGGTCATCCGGCGAATCGCCTCGCGAACGGGGGTCATTCCCGCGCCTAATTGATCAATCAAACCCTGAATTGTTACTGCTTGACCAGGGGTCAATTCACCGAACAAAATACGCTCTCGGAGCGCTCGATAGACCGTTTCATGGGCTGGAAGCCCTGCGGAAATGTTGTTTTCTTTCACTGCGAAATCCTCACTCAATGGTATGACTTTATACGATTTTTTAGAAAAATACACGGCCTCTCTTGCGGGAATTATTTTCCCATGGAAACATAAAATTATTGCCAAACGCGGCAAAATTTGATCAAATTGTCATTGTGGGATCAAACCCCACCCAATGGGAGAGGAAATAATGAAACGACTATTGTCCGCAACAGCCTCTGTTGCCGTGCTAGCAGGTGCAGCCTTTGCAGAGGAAGTTCGCGTCTATAACTGGTCTGACTACATCGACGAAGAATTGTTGACCAAGTTTCAAACAGAAACAGGCATAGATTTGATCTATGATGTTTTTGACAGCAACGAAGTTTTGGAAACGAAAATGTTGGCTGGTGGGTCAGGTTACGATGTCGTCGTTCCATCCGGAACATTCCTGCAACGTCAAATCCAGGCCGGCGCATTCCAAAAGCTTGACATGTCAAAACTTTCGAATGCTGGGAACCTTTGGGACGTTGTTGCACAGCGTACCGCACAATATGACCCCGGTAATGAATATTCGATCAACTACATGTGGGGCACCACGGGGTTGGGTGTGAATGTCGGAAAAGTTAAAGAGCTATTGGGCGAAGATGCCCCGATCGGTTCGCTTGAATTGATTTTTAATCCTGCAAATATGGAAAAACTTGCGTCTTGTGGCGTGCATTTATTGGATGCGCCGACAGAAATTATTCCTGCTGCGTTAAAATACATCGGCGAAAACCCCGATAGCCAAGATCCAGACGTCATTGCAAAGACCGAAGCGGTTTTGATGGGGGTACGACCCTACATTCAAAAGTTCCACAGTTCGGAATACATCAATGCACTGGCGAATGGCGAAATTTGCGTCACCTTTGGTTGGTCAGGTGACATTTTGCAGGCTCGTGACCGTGCGGCCGAGGCGGACAATGGGGTCGAAATCGCGTATAATGCCCCAAGCGAAGGCGCATTGATGTGGTTTGACCAAATGGCAATTCCGGCAGACGCACCAAATCCAGAGGGTGCGCACAAATTCTTGAACTTTATTTTGGATGCACAAAACATGGCGGCAGCGTCAAATTATGTTTATTATGCAAACGGGAATAAAGCGTCACAGGAATTTTTGGTGGAAGACGTCATTGGCGATACCGCGATTTACCCAGACGCGGCGACACTGGAAAACCTGTACACTGTTACGCCGTATGACGCGCGTGTGCAGCGTACTGTGACACGTCTATGGACAAAAATTAAATCTGGCACATAACAAAAAACAAACTGAGCCCGCGCGGATACTGCGCGGGCTTTTTTTATCCAGCAGGGGATGCATCATGGCCCAAGTCGCCGCTCAGAAACCAGTATTTGCCCCATGGGACGATCCCAAACAGGCTCCGCTGATCCAATTTAAAAATGTCATAAAACGCTTTGGTGATTTTGTTGCCATCGATGATATGACCATCGACATCTACGAACGCGAATTTTTTGCTCTACTCGGTCCGTCAGGCTGCGGTAAAACGACGATGATGCGTATGTTGGCGGGGTTTGAACGACCGACCGAAGGGCAAATTTTGCTGGGTGGTCAAGATATTGACGCCATTCCACCAAACAAGCGGTCCGTAAATATGATGTTTCAATCCTATGCGTTGTTCCCGCATCTCAGCGTTTGGGAAAATATTGCTTTTGGGTTGAAACGGCAAAAATTACCCAAAGAACAAATCGACGAGCGTGTGAACGAGATGCTGCGCCTAACGCGGCTTTCTAAGTTTGCGAAACGAAAACCACATCAAATTTCAGGTGGTCAACGTCAACGCGTCGCGCTTGCCCGGTCTCTTGCGCGGGCTCCAAAGCTGTTGCTTTTGGACGAACCTCTTGGCGCTTTGGATAAAAAGCTGCGTCAGGAAACGCAGTTTGAATTGATGGATATTCAAGAAAAAACGGGAACCACTTTTGTCATCGTGACCCATGACCAAGAAGAAGCGATGACAGTCGCAAGCCGAGTCGCGGTCATGGACGAAGGTGTGATGGTACAGGTCGATACACCCGCAAAAATCTATGAAGCGCCCAACTCGGTATATGTCGCTGATTTTATCGGTGACGTGAACATTATCGAGGGCCGGGCAAAGCAGATATCTGATCAGGTCAACATCGCATGGGCAGAAGGCCAGCCATCTATCGTTGGAACATCGACCGAAACAACCTTTGCACCTGATGAAAAGATCTATTTTGCAATCCGCCCCGAAAAGGTATCGATTTCGGCTGAAAAACCCGAAGATACGCCAAATGCGTTTCAAGGGACCATTCTGGATATCGCATATCTTGGCAACATATCGACCTACTATGTCCGGATTCCATCAGGTCAAACCATCAAGGCGCAGACCGCAAATACGCGCCGTTTATCGCGCAGAAATTTCACTTGGGAAGACAAAGTGTGGGTGTCATTCACGACAACCGCTGGCGTCTGCCTAAGGGAATAATCATGCGACGCTTTATCCTTATTTCTGTACCGTATGCATGGCTTTTGGCGCTTTTTCTTGTTCCGTTTGCCATCGTGATTAAGATTTCGCTGTCTGATACAGTGATTGCAATCCCGCCCTACGCCCCGACGCTTGATCTGGCCGGTGGTTGGGCGGGAATTGTTGCATTCTTTCAAGGCTTAGACTTTGAAACGTTTGAGTTTTTGACCTCAGACGATCTGTATTGGAAAGCATATCTTTCCAGTTTGAAAATTGCCGTCATTGCCACGGCGATTACATTGGCTGTTGGCTATCCAATTGCCTACGGCATGACGCGCGTCGCACCAGAGTGGCGTCCGACACTTTTGATGCTGGTCATTTTGCCATTTTGGACATCATTCTTGATCCGCGTCTATGCGTGGATGGGAATTCTGGGCCAAGATGGGTTGATCAACCAGGCACTCTTGTGGTTGGGCGTAATTGACCAGCCTTTAACCATTTTGAACACACCAACCGCGGTCTATATCGGAATTGTGTACACCTATCTGCCATTTATGATCCTACCGATATATTCGGCGTTAGAAAAATTGGATGATAGCTTGCTTGAGGCGGCAGAAGATCTGGGATGTTCGCGCTTTACCACGTTTTGGTTGGTGACATGGCCCTTGTCACGCAATGGGATTATTGCTGGTTCGTTCTTGGTATTCATCCCAACCTTGGGCGAGTTTGTGATTCCATCGCTCTTGGGCGGGTCAAAAACGCTAATGATCGGCAAAGTCTTGTGGGAAGAATTCTTTTCAAACCGCGATTGGCCGGTGGCGTCGGCGGTAGCTGTGATCTTGCTGTTAATTCTGATCATTCCGATCATTTTATTCCAGCGCAATGAACAAAAACAACGCGAGGCAGAGGGATGAGACGTTTATCTTGGTTCAACGCAACGTCCCTGTCTTTGGGGTTTGCGTTTCTATATTTACCGATGATCATTCTAATCATCTATTCTTTCAACGCGTCAAAGTTGGTGACGGTATGGGCGGGTTTTTCCACCAAATGGTACGGAGAACTGTTCCGCAACGAAGCATTCTTGGATGCAGCTTGGGTGACTATTCGCGTTGCCGTCATGTCATCAACCTTGGCAACGATCTTGGGCACGATGGCGGCCTATGTTTTGGTCCGCGCGGGTCGGTTTTATGGGCGCACCCTATTTTCGGGAATGATCTATGCACCGCTTGTGATGCCTGAGGTTATTACAGGCCTATCGCTTTTGTTGTTATTCATTGGCATCGGGCTGGATCGTGGTGTTGTCACCATTGTCTTGGCACATACCACATTTTCGATGTGCTACGTTTCTGTCGTTGTCTCATCACGATTGGTCACCTTTGATCGATCCCTAGAAGAGGCCGCGCAGGATCTTGGGTGTACCCCGATGGAGTCATTCAGATTGGTCACCTTGCCGATTATCGCCCCTGCGGTCTTGTCGGGATGGTTGTTGGCGTTCACGTTGTCCCTGGATGATCTGGTGATTGCGTCCTTTGCCTCTGGCCCGTCGTCGACCACCTTGCCAATCAAAATCTATTCTGCGGTTCGGTTGGGCGTCAGTCCTGAGATCAACGCACTGTCCACAATTATGATCGGGATCGTAACGGTCGGTGTTGTTACTGCCTCGATCATGACCAAACGTGCTGCGGTCAAACAAATGCGTGATGAACAAGCGGCTGAACGGGCAGGCGAATGAAATATGTCTATGAATCTGCGGCATATGGCATAGACCCTGTCGCGGATTCGTATTGGCCAACGACCAAACCTTTGCCAGAATTGCATCCGTTAGACGGTAACATTCAGGTTGATGTGACGGTCATCGGGGCAGGGTTCACAGGCCTTTCGACAGCGTATCATTTGGCCAAGGTGGGTGTAAACGTCGCCTTGGTCGATGCACATTATCCCACGTTTGGGGCAACAGGGCGCAATGGCGGGTTTTGTTGTCTGGGCGGGGGTAAAATAACCAACAAACAGTTGGACAAGCTTTTTGGCGTTGAGGAACGCCTCCTGTATCGCCAAACCGAAGTTGCCGCAGTCAATTCTGCGCAGTCCATGATCGCAAACCTTGGACTGGACGTTGATGCACACTCACGGGGCGAAACAGTTCTGGCCCACACGGCGCAGCGCGCCGCCAGTTTTGTTACAGATCAAATGTCAGTTCACGAAGATTACGGCGTGACGGCAACGCTCCATTCCAAGGACGAACTGTTGGCCTTGGGCATGGATGGTTCATTTCATGGGGGCCTGACCATCCCTATTGGCTTTGGGCTGAACCCGCGAAAATATGCGCTAGGCATTTTATCTGCTGCAATGGATGCAGCGGCAAAGGTCTTTTGTAACACGCAAGTTACAGCGATAACGCCTGCCAGGGACGCATACGAATTAATGACGGATCTTGGCGTAATCCACACTAAACGGTTCGTATTGGCAACGAATGCCTATTCCTCCGAAGATCTTTTGCCGTGGATGGCAGGGCGGTTCATGCCCGTGCAGTCATCGGTTGTTGTGACCGAACAGATTCCCGAAGCGTTGCGTGGGTGGACCAGCGATCAAATGGCATATGACACGCGGTTTTTGCTGCATTACTTTCGCAAGCTTCCGAACGGACGGTTTTTGTTTGGCATGCGAGGGGGATTAAAATTTACGCCACGATCTGAAAAAAACATTCGCGAATTGATGCGTGCGGATTTCGACGCCATGTTTCCAAAATGGCGCAGTGTCAAATTCCAGAACTATTGGTCGGGTTTGGTTGCCTTGAACCGGACAATGGCACCCTATGTGGGGGAAATTCCGAGCTATGATGGCGGTTTTACCGCGTTTGGATACCACGGAAACGGCGTCGCTATGGCAAGTTTTGTCGGGGAAATTGTTTCGGATTTGGTCCAAGACAAAGACCCGTCACATCCCTATCCTGCAGTATTTCGAACTGTGCCAAAACGGTTCCCGTTAGGGCGTCAGCGGCGTTGGTTGATGGCGCCCATCTATCGTTTGATGACAGCCTACGAAGCCTAGGTATCCGCTGGCGTTTTGACGCGTCTTGCTTTGGTGCGTTCCAGACCTAAATGGGCTTCGCGTAGGATGATCGCAACGCCTGCCAAAATGATCAATCCTGCGCCCGCTAACATCTGTGACGTTGGAATTTCGCTGAATACGAAATATCCAATCGCGATGGATAAAACCATTGAGGCATATTCGAAGGGTGCCACCACTGATGCGGGGGCGAATCGATAGCATGAGGTTTGCAAAATCTGTCCAATTCCGCCCAAAAGCCCAATAATCACCAAGATGGTTGCTGATTTAGCATCGGGGACAACCCACCCGAATGGAATTGTGAACAGTGACGCGATTGTGGATGTCAGAGAAAAATAAAATACGATGGATGCTGTTCTTTCGACTTGAACCATTTGACGAATATGAATCTGTGCCATTGCTGAACACATTGCGCCAAATAAAATGAGTAAAGCGCCAAAGGCCGCCGTGGTTCCAATATGTGTTTCCCCCACCAGCGTGAGGCGGGGTTCCAAGACAACAAACACACCGAGCAGCCCAAGCGCCACCGCCGAATACCGGTAGACACCAACCTTTTCGTGCAAAAAGACTGCGGCCAAGATAACGGTCATCAGTGGTGCAGCATAGCCAAGCGCCGTTACCTCGGGTAAGGGCAACATGCCTAGCCCCGCAAAACCGCAAATCATCGCCGTTGTTCCGATCATCCCACGAAAGACATGGGCCATGGGTGAAACAACCGTTAATCCGTGGGCCAGATCCCGACGTAAGAACATCCAGACAAAAATGACTGGAATTGCAAAGAAAGACCGAAAGAAAACAGTTTGCCCCGGTGGAATCGTATCAGAAACATATTTGACCAGCGATGACATCACGATGAACGATGCCACGGCCAAAAGCTTGAGAAAGATGCCAGTGATAGGTTGCATGTCGCTGTCCTAGGAATACGACATGCATGACCCTTTATTGTGTACTTGGCAAGACCCAATCAGGGCGTGGAAAATGACAAGTGTACCCATTTGGATTCTTCACAAGATAGTCTTGGTGAAAATCTTCGGCTTCCCAAAAGGGTGCTGCTGGCGTGACCTTTGTCACGACGCGCCCGGGCCAAAGCCTTGATGCATTTACGTCTTCGATTGTACGCAGTGCTTCTTCTTTTTGGGCCTCAGACGTATAAAAAATTTCTGATCGGTAACTATCGCCGATGTCATTTCCTTGTCGATCGACTGTTGTCGGATCGTGAATTTGAAAAAACAGCTCTAAAAGCTTGCGATAGGTGACAAGGCTTGGGTCAAATGTGATTTCCACAGCCTCGGCATGGCCCGTAGTCTTAGTACAAACGAGCTTATAGGTCGGGTGATCCACATGTCCGCCCGTGTACCCAACACGTGTTGATAACACACCGGGAATGCGGCGGATTAGATCCTCCATCCCCCAAAAACATCCACCTGCCAAAATTGCCTGTTCCATCAATCTCTCCTTAAGCGTGCTGTGATAACGCGATATGTTGGTCTTTCGTGTCGATTGGTCCAGAAAAAAGCATCACGCTTTTCCTTGTCTCGCGCACACGTTATCGACTATTAGAATTGTTGAAAAGGGAGCGGGATATGAGTTCGGGATTATTTGCCTTATTGGATGACGTTGCGTTGATCGCAAAAACCGCTGCGGCATCTGCTGATGATATTGCGGCGGCGGCCGCGAAAGCCAGTGCTAAATCATTGGGCGTAGTCGTAGATGATGCGGCCGTTACACCGAAATATGTCGTCGGATTTCCTGCAGAGCGCGAACTGCCAATCATTCGACGAATTGCAAAAGGCTCGTTAAAAAATAAGCTCTTTTTTATTCTGCCTGCGGCGCTGATTTTGTCACAATTGGCGCCTTGGGCCATTATGCCCCTTTTGGTTTTGGGTGGGCTTTTCCTATGTTTTGAGGGCGCTGAAAAAGTGATTGAAATGGTGTGGTATCAAAATGATGCAGACGCCACAACGGCCCGAAAATCAGAAGAAAAGACGATTTCGGGTGCAATTCGAACAGATTTTATTTTGTCGGCAGAAATCATGACATTGGCCCTATCCACGGTCGAGAATGAAACCTTTGGAACCCGTGCAGCCACGCTGTTGGTCGTCGCATTTATTGTTACTTTCGCCGTATACGGTGCAGTTGCATTGATCGTAAAAGCGGATGATTTTGGCCTGCATCTTTTGGCAAAATACAAAACGGGCGCTTTGGCGAATTTTGGTCGCGGGATCATTCGCGCAATGCCCTATTTCCTAAGTGCTTTGTCGTTCGTTGGGACGTTAGCAATGTTATGGGTTGGCGGTGGGATCCTAATCCATGCAGCGGAACATTATGCGTGGCATATGCCCGAAGAAATGATGCATGCCGTCCAGCACTTGGTGCAGGGAACATATCCGTTGGCGGGTTTGTTTGAATGGCTCGCGGGGGCGGCTTTTTCGGGCCTTGTCGGGTTGGTCGTCGGATCAGTCGTCGTGCTGGTGATGTCGCCATTTCATCGCGCTGACCACTCTTGACCCGACAAGTTGGTCATCGCGCCTTTACCTTGGCTATGTGTTCTTTTTGTAAACGAACGCCCTCAGCCCAGCAGATACCATCGGCGGTTTTTTGGGTCATCGCTTTGGGATGTGCGATACTTTCATCCCACAAAACGTGTTGATTGGTATACAGTTGGCAAATGACGTTACCCTGATCTGTTTTCAATGTAACTGGGTCAGTCTCATATGATTTTCTATCTACACATGCTGTTGGTGCAACCAATGCCATAGTTGCTAATGCAAGTTTCATCATATCACCAAATGCTCCTTTACAACATTGGAAAGTACCTGAAAAAACGCTTTCCAATGTTTTAAACGGCGGAAATACAAAGCATGTTATGCCTGCAATAAATATTAGGTGCGCGTACGGTTTTCGATATGATATTTCGAATAGATTTCCGCTTGCCGGCAATCGCTATCTTGTCAGGTTAGAACAAAGCTATGCAGCAAATTCAGCTTGGTAGTAGCCTTGGATGTACAGTAAAGCAGACAGATCACCATGATTGATACGTACGTCACATTGTGCTGCGACGGATGGTTTTGCATGCAGCGCGACGCCAGTTCCCGCGCGATGCAACATTCCTAAATCATTGGCGCCATCGCCCACAGCGATGACGTCTGCGTCGCTGATGCCAAGTTTCTTAGTAATCCGTTCCAGCGCATCCACTTTGGCCTGTTTCCCCAATATTGGCAAACCAACTTTGCCAGACAAATGTTCGCCGTTTGTCAAAAGGGTGTTGGCGTGATTTTCATCAAACCCTAAATGGGCGGCCACTTTTTCGGTAAACGCCGTAAATCCTCCTGACACCAAAGCCGCGTATGAGCCATGTGCCTTCATCGTTGCCAATAATGTCTTTCCACCTGGCATGTAGGTAATGCGTTTGTGTAACACTTGGTCAATAATCGTTACAGGCAGTCCCGTCAGCAGGCCAACACGTTCGCTAAGTGCAGAGTCAAAATCTAATTCGCCATTCATTGCACGGGCTGTGATGACTTTGACCCGATCACCCACCCCGGCCATATCAGCCAATTCATCGATACATTCTTGTTCGATCATCGTGCTGTCCATGTCAGCCAATAGCATTTTTTTTCGGCGGCCTAGGGTCGGTTGAACCACCAGATCCACAAACATGTTTTGCAAGTCTTGCCACACCGCCCATCTATTATCCGGAACCGCAGGCATATCGAATTCGGCCGCATGATTTTCCGACAACCACCGCACTGCACCGCCGCCCCAAGCATTTCTAAGGTTTTCGACCAAGGGCGTTTCTAGAATGGTTTGTGGGGCAGTGATAAGTGTTGATGTGTACATGTGCCAAGTTTCCGATAGAGGACAAAAGTGTCGCAAATTTTTATTCAAGCGCCGCTATAGCGACATTTTGTCGATTGTGAAAGCCGCATTTCCCCATTATCTGCGTTGGTGGGACACCTCTCCCCAACGAGAGGCGATTATCTGAAAGGGTAGCTACATGGCTATTGAAACACCGGCCGCGCGTCCGTTGAATGCGCAGTTCTCTTCTGGCCCCTGTGCCAAAAACCCCACCTTTACATTGGATAAATTGGCAGACGCCCCTTTGGGTCGGTCGCATCGTGCCGCTGTTGGCAAAGCAAAACTAAAGGCTGCGATCGACGGCACACGTGAAATTCTGGGCATTCCTGCCGATTACCGCATCGGGATCGTTCCAGCGTCTGACACTGGTGCGGTTGAAATGGCGATGTGGTCGCTTTTGGGCGCGCGTAAGGCGACTATGGTCGCATGGGAAAGCTTTGGCGCAGGTTGGGTCACGGATGTTGTGAAACAGCTGAAAATTGACGCCGATGTCAAAACCGCTGACTATGGCGATATTGTCGATATGGCGGCGATTGATTATGACACGGATGTTGTGTTCACATGGAATGGCACCACCTCGGGTGTCCGTGTTCCAAACGGTGATTTGATCCCTGCGGATCGCGCGGGGTTGACGATTTGTGATGCAACCTCTGCCGCCTTTGCGATGGACCTGCCTTGGGACAAATTGGACGTCACAACGTTCAGCTGGCAAAAGGTTCTGGGCGGCGAAGCGGCGCATGGTATCTTGGTTCTGTCCCCCCGCGCGGTTGAGCGTTTAGAGACTTACACCCCCGCATGGCCCATGCCGAAAATTTTCCGCATGACCAAAGGTGGCAAATTGATCGACGGTATTTTTGTTGGTGAAACGATCAACACCCCATCCATGTTGGCGGTTGAAGATTATTTGGTCGCGCTTGATTGGGCGCGGTCTGTTGGCGGGTTGCAAGGGTTGATCGCCCGCGCAAATGCCAACGCCCAAGCGGTTTGGGATTTCTGCGATGCCCGTGATTGGATCGCGAATTTGGCAAATGATGCGGCAACGCGGTCAAATACATCTGTGTGTTTGAAATTCACCGATGATCGGATCAAGGACGGCGCAGCCTTTGCTAAAGCGGTGGCAAAACGTTTGGACGTTGAAAACGTGGCATATGATATCGGTGCCTATCGTGATGCGCCTGCGGGTTTGCGTATCTGGTGCGGTGGCACGGTTGAAACAGCCGACATCGTTGCGATGTTACCCTGGCTTGAATGGGCTTTTGACGCCGAAATCAACGCGAAATCCTAACCTCCTGTTCCCGTCGGACGCGGATGCGTTCGACAGATTTTGCCCATCTTCGATGGGTGGGCAAAATCTTCCCCCTTATTCATAGAAAGGCCACATCATGGCACCCAAAGTACTTGTTTCTGACAAACTTAGCGAAACCGCCGTCCAAATCTTTCGTGATCGCGGTATCGATGTCGACTTTTTGCCAGACGTTGGCAAAGACAAAGACAAATTGGCCGAAATCATTGGTCAATATGATGGTCTTGCAATTCGATCAGCAACTAAAGTAACGCCCAAAATCCTTGAGCATGCGACCAAGCTCAAGGTCGTGGGTCGTGCCGGTATCGGCGTTGATAACGTTGATAAAGAGGCAGCATCCAAGAAAGGTGTGATCGTCATGAACACACCTTTTGGCAACATGATTACTACCGCTGAACATGCAATTGCAATGATGTTTGCGGTTGCCCGTCAAATTCCCGAAGCGTCTGTATCCACACATGCGGGCAAGTGGGAAAAGTCCAAATTCATGGGCGTTGAATTGACCGGTAAAACCCTAGGCGTGATCGGTGCGGGTAACATTGGTGGTATCGTGTGTGACCGCGCACGTGGCCTAAAGATGAAGGTTATCGCATTCGACCCCTTCTTGGGCGAAGAAAAGGCCGAAAAGATGGGTGTGGAAAAGGTCGACTTGGATGACCTTTTGACACGCGCTGACTTTATCACGCTTCACGTGCCGCTTACGGATACAACTCGCAATATTCTGAGCCGTGAGAATTTGGCCAAAACCAAAAAAGGTGTTCGTATCATTAACTGTGCCCGTGGTGGCCTCGTGGACGAAGCGGCCTTGGCAGAGATGTTGCAATCAGGTCATGTCGCTGGTGCAGCTTTTGATGTGTTTGCTGTAGAGCCAGCAACGGAAAACCCATTATTTAATCTGTCTAATGTTGTGTGCACGCCGCATTTAGGCGCCTCAACAACCGAAGCACAGGAAAACGTCGCCCTGCAAGTTGCGGAACAAATGTCCAACTATTTGCTGACTGGTGCAGTTGAAAACGCGTTGAACATGCCGTCAATGACCGCAGAAGAAGCCAAAGTTATGGCGCCATGGGTCAAACTGGCTGATCACTTGGGCAACTTTATCGGACAAATGACAGACGAACCTATTAAGGCAATCAATATTCTTTACGACGGTTCTGCGGCGCAAATGAACCTTGATGCGTTGAACTGTTCGGTCATTGCTGGGATCATGAAAAAGGCAAATCCAGATGTAAATATGGTCTCTGCTCCGGTCATTGCAAAAGAACGCGGCGTTAAAATCAGTACCACCAACCAAGATAAATCGGGCGCGTTCGAAGGCTATATCAAAGTGACAGTTGTTACAGATCAGCGTGAACGGTCGATTGCCGGGACAGTGTTTAGCGATGGCAAGCCGCGCTTTATTCAAATCAAAGGTATCAATATTGACGCCGAGGTGGGTTCACACATGCTATACACCACGAACGAAGATGTGCCCGGCATTATAGGCACTCTTGGCGGGACGATGGGTAAACATGGTGTCAACATCGCGAACTTTACCTTGGGACGTAAATCTGCAGGGACCGAAGCGATTGCTTTGCTATATTTGGATGCGCCGATTGATGGATCAATCGTACGCGAACTAGAAGCTTCTAAGTTGTTCCAACAGGTAAAGCCATTGGCATTTGATGTGGCATAGGCCAAACAGTTTTGCGAATTTAGAACGCCGGGCATTTATGCTCGGCGTTTTTTATGACAGGAATTTGATCCGATTGAATGTATCATCGGATGTGATCAAATCGCCCAACGGCCGATTTTGAACCGAACCAAGCTCTGGCTTGCCTAGAATTTCGGCAGGTATCATGATTGCCATTTTCAAAGCATCTTCGAGCGAAACATCCAGATATTGTACCGCGCGTTGAACATTATCACGTTGCGAAATATGTGCACCTGCTAAAGATCCTTCGTCGTTTACCAGGCGATCGTTTTTCACATGAATTGTCTGATCGTATAGATCAAACTGGTCTGGGCCACCAACGGTGGGCATGGCATCAGAAACGAAATACATCCGATCTTTGTGGGCGTGCGCACGCAATGCCACCCGTAAGACATCATAATTTACGTGAATACCATCACCTATTAATCCACAATAGGCGTCTGAATTCAAAGCTGCGATGACCGGTCCAGGATTGCGGTTCACGATAGGGGGCATGGCATTGAACAGATGCGTAAATCCGCGTGCACCCGCATCTATGGCGGCTTTGGTCTCGTCTAGCGAGGCTGCCGTGTGCCCGATGGCCACAAACACCCCCATCTCAACCAAGTTTGAAATCTCGTTTGGTGTAATTGCCTCGGGCGCAATGGTGATTTTGGTGAAAATATCATGATCCCGCAGCCGCCTTAGGATACGGCGCGTTGCATCGTCAAATGGCCGAATGTCTGCCGCGGAATGCGTACCACGACTTTCCTGCGAAATATGGGGTCCTTCGATATGTATCCCTAAAATTCCATCCTCGCGTTTTGCGTCAATTGCGGCGGCGGCACAGTTTTCCAAGACCTCGACAGTATCGGTAATACAGGTTGGCAGAATACCATATGTCCCAAACGCGTGAAGGGTTTTTCTCATTTGGCGTTGCGTGGCGACGGTCGGTGACTTGTTAAACAAAAGACCGCCTGCACCATTAACCTGAAGATCGATAAAGCCGGGACATAACACCCCGTTGACTTTGTCTATTTGTGCGCCATGGGGGATATCTTTTATCGGCGATAGGGATATGACTGTTTCCGCTTGGATGCCCGCGGCAAGGTTGGTTGATAACCGACCATCAGAAAAAATCATCTCGGGCGCTAACCAGCGTTCAATTTTCAACAGTCTGTCCCCACTTTTTTAGATGAGGTTCATGCGCGAT
>Ga0181607_10002220_pt1 | contig 17170 bp, 16 predicted proteins | sample 041ome_9_FD_132420 | JGI IMG/M metagenome (GOLD analysis project Ga0181607, IMG submission 132420) | Coastal salt marsh microbial communities from the Groves Creek Marsh, Skidaway Island, Georgia - 041413US metaG (megahit assembly) | ecosystem: Environmental > Aquatic > Marine > Intertidal zone...
GCGGCCTTCGCGCTGGCGCGTTGAGAAAGTGCCGAAGCCGCGCAGTTCCACGCGGCCGCCTTCGGCAAGGCGCTCGGCAATTTTCTCGAAAAACACATCAACGACCTGCTCGATCTCTTCCGGCCGCAAATCGGGATTATCTGCCGCAAGAGACTGCAGCAACTCGGATCTTATCATTCCCGCCCCTTCTCGATCCGGCATCAGCCGAGATCATGCAGAGATTGTGGTAACTGCATCGTGCGACCCAATGCAATGCACATGACTATTAGTTATGATGGCAGATGATTGTGCATCGCGCAATTCCAGAATTGGCCGACAAAGCCCCAAACGCAGGAAAAATACTACCCCCTGCCGTCAGGCGAGGTCGGTCAGCTCTTCCAGCGATATTTCAAGCCGCGCCATCTTGCGCCGGATGGCGGGCCATTCCTCTTGAAGGAAAGCCTGTCGTTCGCTGCTGCGCAGCTTGTCTGCCGCGCCTTCGCGCACGAACATGCCGACACCGCGCTGTACGCGGATCAGCCCGTCTGCCTGGAATTGCTGGTAGGCCTTGGCCACGGTGAGCGGGTTGGCGCCCTGGTCCGCCGCGAAAGCGCGAACCGAAGGCAGCATGTCCCCTTCCGCATACTCGCCTTCGATGATGGAGGCGGCAATACGATCGCGCAGACGGAGGTAAACGGGCTTGGTTTCGCTCATGACAAGTGATGCAGTGCCATAATACAGCGCCGCAGGCAAGGGCGAGGGGCAACAAACTGCCCCGCAGCAGCGGTTTCGCCTGTAACGAATGCGCTTCACAAACGCTCGTGAACCGCTAGGTTGGGCGCTTTGCGGCCTTCCCACAGGCCCAAGACCAGAACGGAAGCGGATCGCATATGAAAGACATGGCCCTGTGGAACGAAGGTGATTGGGTTGCCGCCATTGCCACGGTAATCCTTGGTGCATTCCTGGCCGCAGGCCTTGCCATCGCTGCCAGCCGCAAGGACGAGGCGCTGGGCCATCCCAAGGGCCTTTACATGCTGTTCTTTGCCGAAATGTGGGAACGCTTCAGCTTCTACGGCATGCGCGGCATCCTGATCTTCTACCTCGTCCAGCACTGGGGCTTCCTGCAGGGCGAGGGCAACCTCATCCTCGGCGCCTACGGTTCGATGGTCTATATCACCCCCGTCCTCGGTGGCTGGCTGGCAGACCGTTACCTGGGCCAGCGCAAGGCAGTGCTGTTCGGCGGCATCCTGCTGGCACTGGGCCACCTGTTCATGGCCTTCGAGGGCACCGGCGGGCAGGACGATCCCACAATCAACGTCTTCTGGATGGCGCTTGCGCTGATCATCGTCGGCTCGGGCTTCCTCAAGGCCAATATCTCGGTGATGGTGGGCCAGCTCTACAAGCTGACCGACAGCCGCCGCGATGCCGCCTACACGATCTTCTACATGGGCATCAACGTGGGCGCGGCAGCCGGTACCATCCTTGTCGGCTATCTCGGCCAGACGGTGGGCTGGGCTTACGGCTTCGGCCTGTCCGGCATCGGCATGGTCGCCGGCCTGATCGTCTTCGTGATCGGCAAGGGCGCACTGCGCGGCGCGGGCGAAGCGCCGGGCCTTCTGCCGAAGAACAAGGAAATGCTGATCTATCTCGCGGGCTTTGCCTCGGTGGCGGTGATGTGGTTCCTGATCCAGTATCGCGACGTTATCCAGCTGCTGCTGATCGTGTGCGGCGTGGGCCTGCTCGGCTATGTGCTGTTCGAGGCGTTCAAGCTGCCCAAGCAACCGCGCGAGCGGATCTTTGCCATCCTGTTCCTGATCGCGCTGAACCCGTTGTTCTGGGGTCTGTTCGATCAGGCGCCGGGCAGCCTCAACCTCTATACAGACGAGCATATCGATACCGGCAACATCCCGGCATCGGTGTTCCAGTCGATCAACCCGATCTATATCATCCTGTTCGCACCGCTGTTTGCGGCCCTGTGGCAATTCCTCGGTAAGCGCGGACTGGAACCTTCTGCCCCGGCCAAGTTCGCGCTGGCGCTGTTCCAGGTGGGCGCAGGTTTCCTGATCTTTGCATGGGGCGCACAGAGCGTGGGCATGGCCGCGATGACGCCGGTGATTTTCCTGTTCCTGATCTACCTGCTGCATACCACGGGCGAGCTATGCCTCAGCCCAGTTGGCCTGTCCGCGATGAACAGGCTTGCTCCCGGCTTCATGGCCTCGCTTATCATGGGTGCGTGGTTCTACATGACGGCGGTGGGCAGCTTCGTGGCCGGCAAGATCGGCGAGGCGACGGGCGGCGAAAGCGGCGAGATGTCGAAGGAGCTGACACTGTCGATCTACAGCCAGATCGGCTGGATCGCCATTGCCGTGGGCGTTGTGGTCCTCGCCCTCAGCCCCATCGTGAAAAAATGGATGCACCTCGATACGCTGGGAGACGATAACGTGGGCAATGACCTGCGCGGCGGCGAGGAAGTAGGCGAACCGGAGGCTGCGGGCGTTCATCCCGAGTTACGCAAAGATCGCTAATCTGGGATCAAACCGCGCTCCTGCAAGTTCAGGAGTGGATTGACTCGGCAGCGCAGCTGCAGGAGTCTCGCGATTAACACTTAGGGATGGCCCGGCAACATGGCGGTATCGGTACTCGCACTTTCATTGTGCATGAATTTCGCCAATGGTGCATTGCCCGCCAGCGAACAGGGCCGTGATTGCGCAATGGTGCGAACCGATGTCGGCCATGCCGCCAGCCTTGCCGCGCAGCAGGACGAGCCGGTTGCCTTGTCGCAGGACACTCCTGACAGCGCGCAACATCCAGCCACGTCCGACACCACAGCCGAGCCGCAGGACAATGATACGATCACCGTCGTCGGCACTTACGCGGGCCCTCCGGAGAGTGATCCCCTGATCCAGTTGAACGAACAGGTCTTCGATGTCGCATCGGACGTCGATGCCGCCCTCGTCGAACCGGTTTCTGAAGCCTATGAGGAAGCGGTGCCAAGTCGCCTTCGCCGGGCGCTGGACAATGTGCTGAACAATCTGTTCGAACCGGTGAACGCGCTGCACTTCCTGCTGCAGGGAAAGCCGGGAAAGACCGCCGAGACGCTTGGCCGATTCGCGATCAATTCAACCGTCGGCATTGGCGGTATCGTCGATGTGGCAAAGAAGGAGCCGTTCAACCTGCCCCGGCGGCGCAACGGCCTGGGCAACACGCTGGGATTTTACGGTGTCGGCCCCGGCCCCTATCTGGTCGTGCCGCTGGTCGGTTCCACCAGCTTGCGGGACCTGTTCGGCGTGACGGTCGACAATCTGACCATACCCGCACTTGTCGGCGCGCCCTTCAACAAGCCCGCCTATGTTATTCCAACCGCCATCGTGGATCAGCTGAACGATCGCGTCGCGATGGATGGCGAACTCGACCGGATTCGGGAGACCGACGATCCCTACACCTCCATGCGCGAATACTATCTGTGCAGGCGCGAGGCGGAGATCAACGAGCTTAAGGGCCGCGTCCTGCCGTGCAGCCTGCTCGATGCCGAGGATGAGCTGGCAGAGGACGAAGAGTAGCCGATCCGCGCGATCGGTGCAGCTAGTTGGCCAAGGCGCGCAAGAAACGCAGCTTCGGTACCTGCGCTTCGTCGGTTCCGGCCATGTTGTGTGCCAAGCCCGGCAGCGTCACCAGCTCTGTGCTGGCAGCAGCCCGTGCCAGCTCGCTGGCGTGCGGCAAGGGGATCAGCTCGTCCATCTCGCCATGCACCACCAGCACCGGTGCCGCCACCTTGCCGATCTTGGCGATATTGTCGAACCGGTCATGCAGCAGCCAGTCGACCGGAGCCCAGGGATAGGTGTTTGCCGCGGTGGCAGCCATGCTCTTGAACGGCGCGACCAGCACCAACGCACGCGGATCGATCTGCGTTGCCAGTTCGGTCGCCACGCCTGAACCGAGCGAATTGCCGACCAGCACGATATCCGACGGCTGCACCTTGCGCGCCAGCAACCAGTCGAGCGCGGCGCGACCATCCTTGTAGAGCCCTTGCTCGCTCGGCTCTCCCGGATTGACGCCATAACCGCGATATTCCGCCGCCAGCACGCCATAGCCTTCCGCCACGGCAAGTTCGGTAGTGAAGGATGTCGTCTGCCAGTCCACGCCATTGCCGTGGAAGAACAGCAGCGTGGGCATGCCTTCACGAGGCGCCCTATATCCAGCCTCCAGCTCCAGCCCGTCTGACGTGGTGTAGCTCACCGCTTCGAAACCCGCAGGCACGCTGCTGTCGGGTTCAGGAACGGGATAGATCAAGCTGCGCTGGAAGAAATACAACGCCGCCACAACGCCCAGGAAAGCGATGGCGAAAAGGCCAAGCAGGCGAAGGGCGATCCTAGTGATCATATGCCTGCGCTGCCCTTGTTCAGCCAGCACGAAGACCGGGCTTTTACGCCCGCGCCTCGGCCACGCCAGCGCTGTTGTGGCGCAGAGCAGAGAGCACCGTTTCGACGATATGTGGGGCGTTGAGTCCTGCCTCGTCATACTGCTTTTCGGGCGCGTCGTGATCCTGGAAGATATCGGGCAGGCGCATGGTGCGGATCTTGAGCCCGGCATCGACCAGCCCTTCGTCCGAAGCCAGCGTCAGCGCATGCGCGCCGAGGCCGCCGATGCTGCCTTCCTCGATCGTCACCACAACTTCATGCGTGGTGGCGAGCTTGCGGATCAGTTCTGCATCGAGTGGCTTGGCAAAGCGCATGTCGGCAATGGTTGTCGTCAGCCCCTTGGCTTCCAGCTGGTCTGCCGCCTTGTGCGCTTCGGCCAGCCGCGCGCCCAATGAGAGGATGGCGACCTTGCCGCCCTTCTCGTCTCCGCGGACAATGCGGCCTTTGCCGATTTCGAGCTTCTCCAGCTTTTCGGGGATGTCCACGCCGATGCCGCTGCCACGCGGATAGCGGAAGGCGATGGGGCCATCGTCATATTCGACAGCGGTGCAGGTCATATGCGCCAGTTCCGCTTCGTCGGAGGGGGACATGACAACCATGTTGGGCAGGGTGGCGAGATAGGTGATGTCGAAGCTGCCCGCATGGGTGGCGCCGTCAGCGCCGACCAGCCCCGCGCGGTCGATCGCAAAGCGTACCGGCAGGTTCTGGATCGCCACGTCATGCACGATCTGGTCGAAAGCGCGTTGCAGGAATGTGGAATAGATCGCCGCAAATGGCCGCATGCCCTGCGCGGCGAGGCCTGCGGCGAAAGTCACCGCGTGCTGTTCGGCAATCCCCACGTCGAAAGCGCGGGTGGGGTGCGCCTTGGCGAACTTGTCCACGCCAGTGCCGCTCGGCATGGCGGCGGTGATGGCGCAGATGCGTGGATCGGTTTCCGCCAGCTTTGCCAGCGTTTCCCCGAACACGTTCTGGTAGGCAGGCGGGCCGCCGCTCGATTTCTTCTGTTCGCCGGTGATGACGTCAAACTTGGCGACGCCGTGATACTTGTCTGCCGCTTCCTCTGCCGGAGCGTATCCCTTGCCCTTCTGGGTCACCACGTGGATCAGGCACGGGCCTTCAGCCGCATCGCGCACATTTTCCAGCACGGGCACGAGCTGGTCCATGTCATGCCCGTCAATCGGGCCAACGTAATAGAAGCCCAACTCCTCGAACAGCGTGCCGCCCATGGCCATGCCGCGGGCATATTCATCCGTCTTCTTGGCCGCCTGGTGCAGCGGGCGCGGCAGCTTGCGGGCAAAGCGCTTGGCCAGTTCGCGCAGGCCAAGGAACTGGCCAGAGGTGACCAGCCGCGCCAGATAGCCGGAAAGCCCGCCCACCGGCGGCGCGATCGACATGTCGTTATCGTTGAGGATGACGATCAGCCGGTTGCCTGCCTGTTCGGCATTGTTCATCGCCTCATAGGCCATGCCAGCGCTCATCGCGCCATCGCCGATCACCGCGATGGCCTTGCCCGGATCGCCCTTCAGCTTGTTGGCAATGGCAAAGCCGAGACCAGCGGAAATGGAGGTAGAGGAATGCGCCGCGCCGAACGGGTCATACTCGCTCTCGCTGCGCTTGGTGAAGCCGGACAAGCCGCCGCCCTGGCGAAGGGTCCGGATACGGTCACGCCTGCCGGTGATGATCTTGTGCGGATAGGCCTGATGCCCCACGTCCCAGATCAGCCGGTCTTCCGGCGTGTTGAAGACATAGTGGATGGCAACGGTCAGCTCGACCACGCCAAGGCCCGACCCAAGGTGCCCGCCGGTAGTGCCGACAGTGTCGATCATTTCGCTGCGCAATTCGTCGGAAAGCTGGCGGAGTTGCTCCGGCTTCAGTTTGCGCAGGTCGTGCGGGGTGTCGACCGTGTCGAGCAGCGGTGTGTCTGGCCCTGTTGTCATGACACTGCCTTACAGGCGGCAAAGCTGCCTGTCGATGAACGAGATTGCGGGATTTGGTGCAGTTGCGCCTGTCAGGCCGCGCAATCGGGGCACAATCCGCGCAGTTCCACCACGGGGCGCACCTGGGAATATCCGTGTTCCTGCCCTGCTTCGCGCAGCGCGGTGGTCAGCTTGTCGTCATCGAAATGGCTGGCCTGCCCGCAATCGTCGCAAATCAGGAAGATGCAATCGTGCCGGCAGCCGGGATGACTGTTGGCGAGATAGGCGTTGGCGCTTTCGATGCGGTTGGCAAGGTTGGTGCGCACGAACAGGTCAAGGATGCGATATACGCTGTTGGCCGCCACCCGCTTGCCGCGCGCCTTGCCCACGTCTTCAGCAATGTCATAGGCCGAGGCCGGGCGTTCATGCGCGGCCAGCGCGCGGAACACATCAGCGCGCATGGCCGTCCATTGTTCGCCTGATTGCGACAGGACGCGCTCGGCCTCCTCGATCAGGTTTTCGCCGGAATGTTCGTGATGGCTGTGGCGTGTCATGCCCGGGATATAGGACGGCGGGGGCCGTGCGGCAATCGCCCGGCCACCCTGCGTCCTCATCCGCGGTCAGTCGGTCTTGAATTCAGAACGATAGAATTGCGGGAACATCGTCCGCAAGGCGGCAACCTTAGGCGCATCCCAGCGGCGGATATAGGCGTTGTCTGGGTTCTTGTAGGCGAAGTCCTGATGATAGGCTTCTGCTTCGTAGAAACGCTTGGGCTCCTCGATCGCCACGACGATGGGATCATCCCACACGCCCGAACGGCCCATCTGCCGGATATAGGACTGGGCAACCGCGCGCTGTTCAGCCGAAAGCGGCACGATGGCGCTGCGATATTGCGGGCCGCGATCCGGGCCCTGCCGGTTCAGCAGTGTGGGGTCCGCACCCACCGAGAACAGGATCTGCAACAGCTGGTCATAGCGAATGACCGACGGATCATAGACGACGCGCACCGATTCGGCGTGATCGGTCACGCCCGAGGCGACAAGGCGATAGCTCGCCTGCTGCTGGGTGCCGCCGTGATAGCCGGAGACAGAGCTGTGCACGCCCTTGGTGTGGGCGAAAACAGCTTCGATGCCCCAGAAGCAGCCGCCGGCGAAAATGGCGGTCTGCAAGCCGCTTTCGTCGGCCTGGCGTGTGGCGACGGGAGCGTTGAAGGTTTCTTCCGCGATGGCGGGGGTGGTGGTCAGCGCCACGGCACCGAGTGCTGCGGCAAGGATTGCTGCTTTGAATTTCATGGGTTCCAGACCTCTCCTGCGCTTGTCTGCGCGGCCCGGAATTGCTCCCGGACCTAAATGCCCCCCAGCTGCGGCAATATATTCGCCGCAAGCACGGCTGCAGTTACACCAAAGCCGAGGAAGAATGAACGGTAGAGTTCTGAAGTGAAAAGTCCCATCGGTCTGGTCTCGCTGCGTCGTAAGTCGTGCTGCAGGGCTAGACGGCGCACACTTTCGGCGCGCTGAATGGCCCTGTCAGCCAGGAGTTATGGCGCAGCTTGGTTAACGTTTGGTTGGGCGAAAGCCCTCAATGCCGGAAGTGGCGCATGCCGGTGAAGACCATGGCCAAGCCAGCCTCGTCAGCGGCCTTGATCACTTCCTCGTCACGCATAGCGCCGCCCGGCTGGATGACCACGCTGGCCCCTGCGTCGAGGGCAACCTCGATCCCGTCCGCAAAGGGCAGGAAAGCGTCAGACGCCATGGCGCTGCCCACGGTGCGGCTTTCGGCCCAGCCCGCGGTTTCCGCCGCCTCGCGAGAGCGTACGGCGGCAATCCGGCCCGAATCGCGGCGGTTCATCTGGCCCGCACCGATACCGGCGGTGGAACCATCCTTGGCGAAGACGATGGCGTTGGACTTCACGTGCTTGGCCACCTTCCACGCGAACAGGCAGTCTGCCAGTTCCTGCTCAGTGGGCTGGCGCTTGGAAACAACCTTCAGGTCTTCCAGCCCGATCTCGCCATTGTCGCGCGATTGCAGCAGCATCCCGCCCGCGATGGTCTTCATCTGGAAGCCGGGGCGCGCCGCATCGGGCAGCTGGTCAAGCAGCAGCAGGCGCAGGTTCTTCTTGGCCGCGAAGGCAGCTCTGGCGGCATCGTCTGCACCCGGTGCGATCACCACTTCGGTGAAGATTTCGCAGATCGCTTCTGCTGTCGGGCCATCGAGCGGCACATTGGTGGCAACGATGCCGCCGAAGGCCGAAACGCTGTCACATGCGAGGGCCGCTTCCCACGCCTCAAGCAAGCTTAAGGCCTGCGCCACGCCGCAGGGATTGGCGTGCTTGATAATCGCCACGGCAGGCTCGCCGCCAGCGAACTCGCTCACCAGCTCCAGCGCGGCGTCAGCGTCGTTATAGTTGTTGTAGGACAGTTCCTTGCCCTGCACCTGCACCGCCTGCGGAATGCCTTGCGCGCCCACGGCCTGCGGAGTGTAGACCGCCGCCGTCTGGTGCGGGTTCTCGCCGTAGCGCAAAGTGTCCTTGAGGGAGAACGCCATCGGCAGCCTGTCAACGAAGGGCGTCGCCTTCAGCGCTTGCGCGCCTAGCGGGTTGGTGAAGGCATCGCCAAAAGCGAACCAGTTGGCGATCGCCGCATCATAGCTGGCGGTGCGGGCATAGGCCTTGCCTGCCATGCGGATGCGGAAGGCGAGGCTGGTGGCGCAATCCTTCGCGTCAAGTTCTTCAAGCAGTTCCGCATAGTCTGCCGGATCAGTGACGATGGTGACGAAATCATGGTTCTTGGCAGACGAGCGGACCATCGCCGGGCCGCCGATATCGATGTTCTCGATCACCTCGTCACGGGTGCCCCCGCGCGCCACGGTCTGTTCGAAGGGGTAGAGATTCACCACCAGCAGGTCGATCGCGCCGATGCCATGTTCGGTCATCGCAGCAACGTGCTCGGCATTGTCGCGCACGGCGAGCAGGCCGCCATGCACCACGGGGTGCAGCGTCTTCACGCGGCCATCCATCATTTCCGGGAAGCCGGTGAGTTCGGAAATGTCCTTCACCGGCAGGCCTGCATCGCGGATCGCCTTGGCGGTGCCGCCGGTGGAGACCAGCTCCACGCCCTTTGCAGCCAGTGCGTTGGCGAGATCAACGACGCCGTTCTTGTCGGACACTGAGAGGAGTGCCCGCTTGATCTTCACATCGGTCATTGTGGTGACTCATCCTATTTTCTTCAGCAGCCAGCCGAAATTTCCGCCGCCGCGCGATACGAGTCCCTGAATTACCAGCTGCTCTACAGGATGCGGGCGGCCTTCGCCATCGACCCACAGGCTTTCTTCGGTTTCGATCATGTCGGCGCTGGTGTGGAATTGCCAATAGCTGCCATCGGGCAGCGACAAGCTGGCCCCCTTGCCACTGTCGGCCAGCTTCAGGCTGACGCGCGGGCCAAGGTGGAAGCGGATGGCATAGGGCACCTTGCCGCGCTTGCCCTTGCGGCCGGACGGCACGAGCAGGTCTTCCCCGCGCAATTCGCTGCCGTCATCGCGCAGGATCAGGATGCGCCGGTGGAGCAGGCCGAAACGGTGGGCATAGCCATCATGACTCGCCTCGATCCGCGTGGCATCGCCCTGTTTCGTGCGGACCACGCGCCGGTCAACATCGACCGCGCCAACGCCGGCGCCCAACTTGCCGTTGATCAGTACCGCAGTGGAATTGGCATCGCCCAGCACCATGGTGGAATGCGCCGCCGTGGCGCGCAGGCCCTGTTCGATGCGCGTGGGCACCTGCCCGCCGGCAAAGCCCGCGCCGCCGCAATTGGTGATCAGGCGATAATCGCCATGGCTGAATTCGAACGCCAGCGTGGAGGCGCAGCCGCTGCGGGCGTGGCGCGCCAGCGGCGGAGGCGAGGTATCGAACTGCAGCACAGCCTGCTGCCCGCCGCCCCGTGCGGAAACGCGCTGGTAGCCCCACTGGCGCGGATCGCGCAGCGGGCGGGTGCGCACGCCGCTGGCCTTCACCAGCGTATCGATCCGCGCAGCGCTGACAGCACCCGCGCCCTGCCAGTTGCCAAGGCTGCCATCGGCATGGGTCAGCGCCAGCAGCGGCGGGACCAGCAGGCCAAGCATCGTCTCGATCGCTTGCGGCACCTCGATCTCTACAGCACGATAGCAGGCAGCAAGATCGACCAGCGCAGCGATGATATCCATCTGCGCCAGCGGGCTGCGGGACAGCACGCCGCCATCCTCGCCCACCATTTCGCCCAGCACGCGGACCAGGCCCGCCTCGCCGAACAGGCGGCGCGGCTTGCCTTCGGGCATCAGCAGGCCCGCAGCGGTGATCGCGCACCAGCCGATAGCCTCGCCATGCCGGTCATCGGCGCGGGTGACATTGCGATCAAGCCAGCGCGCGGTATCGACAATCGCACCCAGCAGCCGGTCACGCTGCTTCTTGTCCTGCTGCGACAGCAACAGCGGCGCATGGACCAGCCAGCCAAGCAGGCGATGCCCGGCATTCTCAACCTTCCACGCCCCACCCTTCTGCGCCGGGTCCCCGTTCGCATCGAGCCATGTGCCAAGGATTCGCTGCGCCGTGGGCGAGCATTGCGGCAAGGTACCGCTGGCCGAAAGATCGCGCAGCCATGTAAAGCCGTGGACCGCACATTCGAACGGCGGGGTCAGCTTGGCACCGGGGGTGAAATCGACCTGCCCGATGGGCGCCTTCACGCCGTGAACCAGAAAGTGTCCGGCGCGCAGGGCCATGCCAGCCACCCGGTCACCGGGCAGCGGGGTGGTGACAACCGCAAGCAGTCGCGGGCGCAGCGGCTTGCGGAAGGGCGATGCCAGCGTGGAACCGGGAATGCCCATACGATAGGCCAGCCGCAGCAGGCGCTCGCCGGCGCTGATATCGGGCGGGTTGAAGTCAGAGAGGACAAGCTGGCGGGCGGGAGCGGCTGTGTGCTCATCATCCGCAGTCGCTGCGGGCGAAGGTGCATCAAGCGCCAGTTCTTCCGGCTGGTTGTTGTCAAGCGGGATAGCCATCCGTTCTTCGTGCACGTCACCTGCGGAAGCATCGCTTTCCGCATTGTCGTGCAGGCGGGTGGCGAGATCGTCCATCGCTATTGCCCTTTCAACGCCCGGATATTCGCGGCGTAACAATCCGGGCCGCCCTTGAAGGTGGCAGAACCTGCCACCAGCACATCTGCCCCCGCGTCAACGCATTGTTGCGCGGTTTCGGCGTTTACACCGCCATCCACTTCGATCAGAACGTCCAGCCCGCGCTTGTTGATGGTGGAGCGGATCGCCTCGATCTTCCTCAGCTGGCTGGGAATGAAGCTCTGCCCGCCGAAGCCGGGATTGACGCTCATGACCAGCACCAGGTCGATATCCTCGTAGAGATAATCGAGCATCTTGGCGGGTGTGCCAGGGTTGAGCGACAGACCGGCCTTGCAGCCAGCCGCCCTGATGGCCTGCACGCTACGGTGGACATGCGGCCCTGCTTCGGGATGCACGGTGATGATATCCGCACCGGCTGCGGCAAACTTGTCGATCCACATGTCGACGGGCGAGACCATCAGGTGCACGTCCATCACCTTTTCGGTATGCGGGCGCAGCGCCTTGACCACGTCCGGACCGATGGTGAGGTTGGGCACGTAATGCCCGTCCATCACGTCGACATGGATCCAGTCTGCCCCGGCAGCGTCAACTGCACGCACTTCTTCGCCCAACTTCGCAAAGTCGGCGGAAAGTATAGATGGCGAGATCAGAGGAGTGCCCATAGCTTGGCCTGTGCGATACGCCTGCGCGAATCGCGCTACAAGGAGGGGGAAGGACATTTCCACACGGGGGATTGCGTGGAACGCATGGTTGTCGCCATGCCGACAGCGTTCTTCAGCCGCTGTTCAGTGGCAAATGCCTAGTTAACCACACATAAAGGGGCAAATTGCCTGAAAAACGGATCTCCGCGAGGACTATGATGACCTTGAATTTTCGCCGCGCCTTTTCGGCGCTTGCCATTGCCGGTGCCGCAGCTGCAGGCCTTGCGCTTGCGCAGCCCGCGCTGGCGCAATCGCGGCAGGAAATTACCAACAATCCCGCGCAATGCCGCGGTGCAGGCCCGGCTGTGCGGATCACCTTGAACGAGGTGAAGAATTCCAGCGGGATCATCCGCGTGCAGCTCTATCGCGGCACCGAGGCGGACTGGCTTGAAAGCGGCCGCTGGATCTATCGCATGGAAGCACCTGCCCGCGCCGGCACGATGAACTTCTGCATGCCGGTGCCGCGCGCCGGCACATACGGCATTGCAATCCGCCACGATGTGAACGGCAATGGCAGCACCGATATTATGAGCGATGGCGGCGCGATGTCCGGCAACCCCAGCCTCAACATCTTCAACCTCGGCAAGCCCAGCTACAAGAAGACGAAGTTCGATATCGGCAATGAAGTGCTGCCGATGACATTGCGCATGCGCTACATGTAAGCAGTGTCAGGGCTGGCGTTTGGCGCGCCACACTTTCCACAAGACCGCCGGGGCGGCGAGGACAGGATGTTTCTCGCGCCACGGCGTGACTTCCACCTTCACGCCGGTGTGCCGCTCCACCTTCCACGCGGCATAGCGGCCCGCACCGTCGAAAGTGCGCGTGGCCCGCAGGAGGCGCGCGATATTGAGCGGCTTGCCCAGCCTGCGGCGGCGCTTCCACCAGCCCAGAACGCGTTTGCGCTCCTGCTCCGTCATGGCGGGGACCAGAACCTCGCCTTGACTGGTGAAGGCAATACCCTCAGCCTCCATCGCGGCAGGCAGAAGCCCCTGGAAATGGGCAGCATTCGCCTCGAGGATCGAGTTCTCGCGACCCGGCTTCTCCACCCGCAATTCGGCCTTGTAGGTCGCGCGGAACAGCGCGCGCCAGTAATCTGCCTCGGTGCCGCTTTCCGGGCCTACTGCGACTGCCAGGCGCGTTGCCGTGCGCGCCGCATGGCGCAGCGCGGCAAGCGTGGCACCGCGCGCGGCATCGCTGCGGGCATGGACGATCGCGCAAGGCTGCACGAAACGCGCCCAGATCGTAGTGTCGCGGCTTTCGCCCCGGCACGCCTTTGCAAACTTGGCCAGCGTCATGGTGGCGATCTTCGCACGCCGCACCTCTCCGTCATGCTCCCATTCGCGATAGGAGACGCGCGGCCACATGCCGGTCTCCTCCGCACCGGAAGTCAGCACGTAGTAATCAATCACGCCTTCGAGCGATCCGGTGCGCAGGTTGGAGCCGTAAAACAGCACCGTCTCGCCGCCTGACTCTTCAGCCAGCCGCGCGGCAAATCCTGAAATGGCGGGATGGACTACGCGCTTGCACGCCACGCCGATAAGCTCGGCGAGAGCGTCGCTCACGGGACAGCGAAGCGCAGGCGCGGACCGGCCGTGACGCTGTAATGTCCGGGCGGGAAGGCTTCACCGTCCAGGATGAAGCGGTCCGCAATATCGAATTCGAAGGAATCGAGGCCGTGGGTGTGGAAGCCGCGGCGGCGGGTGCCGTCTCCTGCCTTGCCGCGGAAGATGACCGGCAGGCGCAGCAGCAACCGGCGGCGCGAATTGTCGAACACCGCCATGCGGATATCGCCTTCCAGATCGCGGAAGGGGCGCAGGCCAGCAGGAAAATGCTCGAGCGTGGATGCGAACATGAAATAACGCTCGGCAAAAGCACCGCCGCCGGCATGTTCGATCTCCCAGCCATCGGCCGTGCGCAAGCGCATCCGCGTGCCCCGGCGCCAGGGATTGTTCTTGCCGCCGAAGAACGCCTGCAGCCCGCTCCATACCGCAGTCACGCCCACGGCTGCTGCATTGAAAGCACCGAAGTTGTGCGCATCCTGCCCCAGGCTGATCGCCGAGGTGTAGGCGCCAGCACCCAGCACGAAGCCGCGCACCTGCGCGTTGCGATTGTCGCGCTGCGCCACCACGATCGGGCGGCGGTCCACCGTCTTGCCAGCGCTCGCGCTTTCCAGCGCTGCGGCCAGCGTCCAGCTTTCCGGGATGGCAAGGTCATGCGCCAGTGCGTTGGTCTTGCCGCTGGGCAGCAGGATCAGCGTGGGCCAGCACTCGCCAAAGGCGCTCGCCCCGCAGGTCAGCACATCGCGCACGGTGCCATCGCCGCCATCAATCGCGATGTAATCGACGTTCTTGGCGGCGAAATCGGCGAGGATTTCCGGCAGTTCGCTGCGCTTGCCTGGCGCGGCCACGATCACGCCCGGCACATCGCCATCGCGCGACTTGCTGCCCGAATTGCCGTGGCTGTGCGGGTTGCGGATAAGGCCCACCAGCGGCTCGCTGCGCGCAGCGGCGGTCGGGCGGTCCGGGGACCGCTGGTCTGCGACATCGACTTGGGGCAAGCGGTCAAACAGGTGGATTGCGCCATGCATGCCCTGTGCCTTTACCCGCTAAGGCGCAGGAATTACCATGCTTATTATCCAAAATTCGCCTCCTTGTCGTGCGAGGGCAACAGTTGGGCGATCAAATGATGCGCCCCTGCAACATCATCGCGTGTCACAATCGCTGGCGCAGACCGCCTGCTGGCGATAGAAAGCGCTTCATGCTGACCGAAAACCTGCTTGCCGCAGCCCGCGAGATCGAACCGCGCATCACCGCGCTTCGCCGTGCCATCCATGCAGAGCCCGAACTGGGCCTCGAGACCCCGCTCACCCTTGCCAAGGTGCGGGCCGAACTGGCGGACCTGCCGCTGGAATGGAAGGAAGGCACATCGGCCACCGGTGCCGTAGCGATCCTGAAAGGCGCAAAGCCCGGCAAGTCCGCCCTGCTGCGCGGCGACATGGACGCGCTGCCGATGCAGGAGGAAACGGGCCTCGAATTCGCCTCCACCATTCCCGGCCGCATGCATGCCTGCGGTCACGACACGCACACCGCCATGCTGGCAGGCGCTGCGCGCATAATCGCCGCGCGGCAGAGCGAGTTGGCAGGCGAAGTGCGCTTCATGTTCCAGCCGGGCGAGGAAGGCTTCCACGGCGCGCGTTACATGATCGAGGACGGGCTGCTGGACCCCGTGCCCGATGCGGCCTTCGCATTGCACATCATGCCCAATTCCCCGCATGGCGTGATCGCCGGCAAGGTCGGTTCGATGCTGGCGGCAGCGGACCAGTTCCAGATCACGGTGAAGGGCGCGGGCGGCCATGCCAGCCTGCCGCATGACACGCGCGATCCCGTGCCCGTGGCAGCGGAGATCGTGCTCGCGCTGGAGACCATGGTGACGCGGCGTTTCTCTGCAGCCGAAGCGACCGTGGTCACCGTTACCCGCATGGATGCAGGCACCGCGCACAACATCATCAGCGATGATGCCATGCTGTGCGGCACGATCCGCACGCTTTCCGCCGAACGCCGCGTGGCCGTGCACGAGGCCATACTCGAGACCGCACAGCACATTGCCGAAGCGCACCGCTGCTATGCCGAGGTGGTGATCGAGGAGGGCTTCCCCGTCACCATCAACGATCCGCGGGCGATCGATCTTGCGCGCGCTGTCGCCAGAGAGATGGGCGGCGAGAATGGCTGGCAGGAACTGGCCCATTCGCTGATGGGTGCGGAAGACTTTTCCTACGTCCTCGAAAATGTGCCCGGCGCCATGCTGTTCCTTGGCGTGGCGAAGGAAGGCGCGGACTGGAAGAGCTGCTGCGGCATCCATTCCAACCGCATGATGGTGGACGAAAGTGTGCTGCCCAAGGGGTCGGCCTATCTCGCTGCCTGCGCGCTGAAATTCCTCGAGGAAGGCTGGGCGGAATAAGCCTCGCGCGCGGTTGACGCGCAGTCGGGACTGCTTAGAGCACAAGCCATGCTGCACCTTCTCAAGAACGCGATGCGCGAGCCTTCGATCTTTCCCGAGGCCGCGAACTGGCTGTTCACCTGCCACGTACTGCGCAAGGAGCCGACGCGGGCGCATCACGGCGTGCGGATCGGCAGCTTTGTCGATTTCAGCGAGTACCACACCTTTCGCGCCACCATCGCACCTGGGGAGCACGCCTTCTTGAAGGACTATCCCATCGGCCCCGGTGCCGTGCTGGATGTCGGTGCCAACCTGGGCATGTTCAGCTGCCTTGTGGCGCGCTTGCGGCCTGAAAGGCGGATCGTGGCTTTCGAGCCTGGCCCCCCACTTTTCCCGCCCTTGAAGCCAATGTCCGCCGCAATGGCGCAGCCGTGGAATGCCACCGGCTGGCGGTGAGCGACCGCGATGGCGAGATCACCTTCGCCATGCGCGAAAACGCTCGCGCCAATTCCTCGATCTCCACCGATGGCGAGGGCGTGCGCGTGCCGACCACGACGCTGGACAGCGTGGTGGCAGAGCTTGGCATTTCCAAAATCGGCTTGCTCAAGATCGATACCGAAGGCTTTGAAACTCCCGTGCTCGAAGGCGCGAGCAAGGTTCTGTCAGAGATCCGCCCCGCGGTGGTCTATTTCGAAGTCTGCCCCGACCTGACCCGCCGCGCAGGTTTCGACCCGGCACGGCCAGCGCAGATCCTCGCCGATGCAGGCTATGCCCTGCGCGAACTGGCAAAGGACGGGGAGCTCAAGCCCGTGACGCCGGACATGGCCGCAGGGGAAACCCTTGCCAACTGGATGGCGCTGGCAAAACGCTAACTGGCGCACCCGACAGGATTCGAACCTGTGGCCTCTGCCTTCGGAGGGCGGTTGTCTATTATTTTACTACAATAATATCAACTATTTATGGCCTGCAATTTGGCCGCGTGCACGATTTGCGCCTAGAGTCGCTTCGGATTTTGAGTGTGAAACGCCTCTTCACTGACCTGCCCACACTCCACAATCCTGCACCCGGATGGCGTCAGTCCACATCGTTGAATTCCCTAAGTTTGTTGAAAAACTCC
>Ga0181607_10002221_pt1 | contig 17152 bp, 11 predicted proteins | sample 041ome_9_FD_132420 | JGI IMG/M metagenome (GOLD analysis project Ga0181607, IMG submission 132420) | Coastal salt marsh microbial communities from the Groves Creek Marsh, Skidaway Island, Georgia - 041413US metaG (megahit assembly) | ecosystem: Environmental > Aquatic > Marine > Intertidal zone...
AAGCATTTGCTTCTGAATATGCTGGCTCTTACTTAAATGAGAAGTCAGAAACAGCCAAACTATTGAATGTTCTTAAAACTAAGGACAAGCAATTAGCAGAAGCAAAAACATTTGCAGCAAAAGCGAAACAACTTGCAGAAGCTCAGGCAACTGAGAAGAAGCGTTTAGTTGAAGCAGCAACTCGCAAAGACACGATTAATGAACTTATGTCTCCTTTAAGTAAGGATCAGAAGGAAATTATGATGGATTTACTGGAATCTGTACAAACGGCTAACTTACGTAAGTCATTTGACAAGTACCTACCGGCAGTTATTGACGGTAACACTCCAGCCAAAAAGGCGAAATTAACAGAAGGCAAAGAAATTACAGGCAATCGCGAACAATCGCAAACTAACGTTAGTAGACAAGCAGACGCAAAAGACAACTTGGTTGAATTTAAGCGTCTAGCTGGAATATAATTTTAAGGAGAATAAAATGTCAGAACTACTAGAAAGTCGCTGGCAGGAGACCAAAGGTGCCCTAGTTGAAGGACTAACAGGTAATAAAAAATCTGTTATGGAAGCAACTCTAGAAAATACTCGCAAGTATTTGTCTGAAAGTGCTACTGCAGGTGCTACTTCTGCCGGTAATGTTGCAACTCTAAACAGAGTTATCTTACCAGTTATTAGACGTGTAATGCCAACCGTTATTGCAAACGAGTTGGTAGGTGTACAGCCAATGACAGGACCAGTGGGTCAGATCCACACACTACGTGTTCGTTACGCAGATGCAGTAACTAACACTGCCGACAGCGCACAAACAACTACAGCAGGCGAAGAAGCTCTAAGCCCATTCAAAATTGCTGAACAGTACTCCGGTGCTGGTGCTGGTAAAGCAGATACAACTGCTTCACTAGAAGGTGCTGCTGGTAACAAACTAAGCATTCAGATCTTGAAACAGACTGTTGAAGCTAAGTCACGTAAGCTATCAGCACGTTGGACATTTGAGGCTGCGCAAGACGCACAGTCACAACATGGCATCGACGTTGAAGCTGAAATCATGGCTGCTTTGGCACAAGAGATTACTGCTGAAATCGACCAAGAAGTACTAGCTTCACTAACTGCACTTGCAGGGTCAAGCAACCAAGAAGCATACAACCAAGCAGGTGTTAGTGGTACTGCTACATTCGTTGGTGACGAACACGCTGCATTAGCTGTTCAAATCAACCGTGTTGCAAACACTATTGCACAACGCACACGTCGTGGCGCTGGTAACTGGGCTGTTGTGTCTCCACAGGCACTAACTGTTCTACAATCAGCAACTACTTCAGCGTTTGCAAGAACAACTGAAGGTTCGTTTGAAGCACCTACAAACACTAAGTTTGTTGGTACATTGAACAATGCTATGAAAATCTATGTAAACACATACAGTGCAGACGATTCAGCTGTACTAGTTGGTTACAAAGGTTCTTCAGAATCTGATGCTGCTGCATTCTACTGCCCATACATTCCATTGATGAGCAGCGGTGTAGTACTAGACCCAGATACATTTGAGCCAGTCGTATCATTCATGACACGTTATGGTTATGTTGAGCTAAACAACACTGCATCGTCACTAGGCAATGCAGCGGATTATCTAGGTACAGTAACAATGAGCAACGTAACGTTCTCATAATATTACCTAGGTAATAACAGTATTAAAGGGCGGCTTAGGTCGCCCTTTTTTATTGACTAAATTTTAATGATTTTACGTATGACTTTTGCTTCTAAATATGTTTAAATACTATTGTAGTACAATTTTTATTAACTTAATTTATGGAGTACACTATGTGGAAAACACCGACAGCAACAGAGATGAGATTCGGCTTCGAAGTAACAATGTATGTAATGAACAAGTAACAGAACCCCCTGAAGTTGATATGAGCAAGCTAATAGAAACATTAGACTGCGAATAATAAACAGCACCCTTCGGGGTGCTTTTTTAAGGAAACATATGAGTAAAGCCCCGCAACCTAGTCCTTGGGGACTTATATTTGTTATAGCCTTATTAGCATTTTTAATTTGGCTAGGACCAGTAAAATAAATTTAAAAAAGCCCAATGCTTAACTGTGTCGGGCTTTTTTCTCTTTTGATAAATACATATGTCAGATAGTGTGCCGCAAGGCGGACTTATGCTGTACCCACAGCGTAGCTCATAGAACGGGCATAGGACTACTTTTTATAGGAGAAAACAAATGGGAAGACCACTAAACAAAAGATATTTTGGACCACCGACAGCTGGTGGCGATGAAATTAAAGTTCAATTTCATAATGGTACAGCTTCAGTAAACGGTTGGATCGTTAAGCAACTAGGATCTAAAAAGTTCCGTTGCACAGACGGTACAGCAACAGAAGATTGTACACTAGTAGACAAAGCATCAGCAGCAGTAGCAGCAGGTGAAATGACTATTACAGTTCTTGACGATGCTGGCAATCCAAAGCAAGTAACTAAAATTGCAGGACGTAAAGTAACATTAGATACAGGCGAAAGCATTGCTTGGAACTTCAGCGATAGCACTACAGACGGTGCAGTTGAAATTGAAGAAGCAGGTGACGATGCAGTTATTGATAACGTAGACGGATCACCAGATGCAGACGACTTTGAGTCAGACGATCCAGTTGATTAATAAGTTGAGTAATATAGTAGGGGAGAAATCCCCTACTTACTTTTAGGAAATAATTAATGTCAAAGTATTTAAATGTTAGCGGCGATTATAAAATTACAGTAACCGAAGGTGGTGAAATTCGCTTGGATCCAGGTAATAGCGGTATTGTAAGAATTATAGGCGACTTGCAAGTTGATGGTGATACTACAACTATTAACAGTACAGAGCTCGTAGTAGACGACCCGTTTATTACAATTAATCAAGGTAATGCTAGCGGTGGCGTAATTGTAGATGATGTTGCTGGTATACAGATTGACAGAGGCGGCTCAGATGCATTTTGGATATTTGATGAAGGCATTAATACAGAAGCACCAGGTGATGGTGCATTTGTAGGAAGAATTGGCAATGCACAAAACGGTGCTATTGTTGGTATACGCACTACTAGTATTAATACTGGAGGTGCTGATTTAAATCTTGTTAGTCAAGGTACAGGCGTTGTTACTGTACAAGGATGTAACGAGTATCATAAACAAATTTTTGAATATACAACTGATCCAGTAGATCCAACAAACGACATTGTGGACTTTGCTGCTAATCCAATTATTAAAGTAGGATATTCTGATGCACTAATAAATGCACAGGCGTTAGAAGATTATGTTGGCGGTTTCTTTGTTGGTAAGTATCAGCCTCGAATACAAAAAGACGATTCATATGTTGCTGTACATGATACAGACGGCGGCGATGGTGTAAGTGCTATTGAATTTACAATTGACGGCAATCCTGCTGCTTACTTCTTTAACGATAGAACAGAACTGCAACATATTAAAATTCAAGATACAACAATTGAAACAACATCAAATAATACTGACTTAATACTAGGTGCTCCTGGCGTAGGAAGTGTAAGAATTAATGATGTATTACATATTCCTGAAGGTCCATATAGCGGCGACGACGGTACAGCAGGCGGCGGCATACCTAATTTTGGTGTTGATGGTGATATAGAAAATCCAGACGCACCAACAGATGGTATTAAATTGTTTAGCAAACAAGAAGGCATTGCAGGAACAGGTTTGTATTTCGTTAACGGTTACGGATCTCAAGACGAATTGGTAAGTAAAAAGAAAGCACTATTGTTTTCGATGATATTTTAAAGGATAAAAGATGGCAATACAATCAACACAAGTTGGCGGCGGAGATACAACAATACTAGAAGTACCATCAGGAAAAAGCTGGGCTGTGACTGCTATGTTGTTTTGTAATGTTGCTGTTAACCCACAAGAAGAAATTTATACAGACGGCGGAGATTCTTATCTAGATGTACATTTTTGTGCAGGAGGTGTAGCAGCAGGTGTAGACAATATGGTATTAAATAATATTCCAATTCCTGCAGGCGAAACCTTTACATTTAACGAAGAAAAAATTATTTTAGAAGCAGGTGATGTAATTAGAGCGTCAAGCACTTCGCCTACTAATATTACAGCAACCGTAAGTTACATGGAAGTATAATGAAGTATATTAAGAGACAAACAACAAATACACGTAGCTTAGGAATAGGCAGAGGTGTACATGTAACCACTGTAGATAAAGAAGTTATTTTAGACAGTGAAAATGTTGTTCTTGTCCCTAAAGGGCGAACAGAAGATCGTCCACAATTTCCAAAAAATGGACACTTGCGTTATAACACAGACGACAATCGATTTGAAACATACGAAGCAGGAGTTTGGAACGGTATTAGACAAGCAGCACCAAGTGCATACGCTCCTATTAAATTACAAAATTTAGGAAATGGCGATGCGGCTGAAACTATTTTTGGTCCATTAAATAACGGCGATCCTTATCATCCTAATCCAGCAGCAGCGGAAAATGTGTTAGTATTTGTTGAAAACGTTTTTCAATTAGCAAATACAAACTATAGCTTAATTCAAAATCCTTCAGGTAGATCAGAAGGTTATTATTTAGAATTTGCAAGTCCAGTTGATGCTGGCAAGCCAGTAACAGTCCTACATAACTTCGATAAGTAAATTCAATAAATACTGTGTCAAGGAGAAACTGAGTGGCACAAGTAGGTAGAATTTCTGGTCCGTTATTAGAGGCAAACTTGTTAAGGCAAGGTATTGCTAATAATACACAACAAAATTTAAGTTTTAAAAACACTAATAGCGACACAACTCTATTAAAAGTAGATGTTGTTAACGGCCGCATAGGTGTTGATGTAGAAGCACCTGCTAATGAACTTCAAATTTCTCAAACAATACAAACTACAGACTTATTGGTTCCTTCTTTAGCAAATATTGCTAACTTTAAATTACTGATAGTACATTTAGAATATTATCTAATGACCTTTATTTAAATGCTAGTGAAGCAGTTGTTTTTACAACCTTAGACAACGGCACTATTGTAATTAACGACAACACAATTAGTACAGTTCAGCCTAATGCAGACATTGACTTAACTCCTAACGGAACCGGTACAACTGAAATAATAAATGATTTAAATGTATTTGGAAGTATCTATACTCCAGGAAATATTACATTTGACGGTACAATTACATTTGGTGATGCAGACACTGACAACGTAACATTTGAAAGTGATATTAATTCAGACATTATTCCTGATTCTAGTGATGCATACAACTTAGGTCAAAGAGGTCAAAGATGGAGCGATCTTTACACTAATTTTGTAAACGGTAGTAGTGCTACTACAAATGGTTATGTTCTGAGTGGCATAGATTTACTTACAAGACACGGCGGCGTAATTTATGTTTCTCAAGAAGGTAGCGACGATCATGTTGGTGATCACTTCTTAGATCCGTTAGCTACTATTTCAGAAGCACTTTCACGTGCTGAAGCTAGTGGAGAGCAACCATTTACTATTATAGTCTCTGCAGGAGAATATCAAGAAGCACTTCCGTTAGTAGTGCCATCTAACGTGTCTATTGTTGGCTCAGATATACGTAATACTGTTATCATGCCAGATACAAATAGTCAAAGCGAAGATGTATTTCACTTAAACGATAAAACTCTTATTGCTAACTTAACAATTAAAAATCATTACTACAACAGCATAAACAACACAGGATATGCTTTCCGTTTTGCACCTGATGCTGTAATGAGCGAACGTAGTCCTTACATACAAAACATAACTGTACTAACGGCAGAAACAAGTAACGGAGCAGGCGATGCTGGACGTGGTGCATGGATAGACGGTGACGAGCTAAACGCAGCAACAGTTAACAAAACAATGCTGTTTCATAGTTGTACATTTATATCACCAGGTGCTGATGTAATTAATATGACTAACGATGTTAGGGTAGAATGGCTCAACTCGTTTACATATTATGCCAATAGAGGCTTATACGCATTTGCAGGTGCAAGCGGCGGTGCAGAATTACGTTCAATCGGATCAGCAAACGTATACGGTAACTACGGTGCTGTAGCAGACGGTGCTGATACACTAATGTATCTAATACAGCACAACTTTGGATACATTGGTGCTGGAAATAAAAACGACAATAACGAAGCTGATGCAATACAAGCAAATGAAATTGTTGAACTAAACAGCGGACAAATTCACTATGTAAGTACAGATCAGGTAGGAAATTTCAGAGTAGGTGATAATTTCTTTGTTAATACTGAAACAGGAAATACAAGTCTTAGTATTAATAGTGCCGAAATTGATAGTTTAAGCGGCTTAAACATTAATAGTCCAGGCGGCAATACCACTGTAATATCAGGATCTGATATTCAAACTGGAAATATTATAATTTCAAATAATACTATTGATACCCCAGTAGGTGATTTAAATCTAGAAGGCGCTACTGGTACTATTAATATTAACAGTGATACAAATGTTTTTGGTAGTGTAGATATCCGTGATAACTTTAGCTTTGGCGGAACACTGAATATTGCAGGTAATCAGCCAGGTAGAAATACTGATGCTGACAAATTTACTTTTAATGTAGACTTAGAACAAGATTTTAAACCACACGTTACATTGACACATAGCTTAGGCGAAGATGTACGTCCGTGGAACACTGCTTGGTTAGATAGAGCAGAAATTGACGATATTACAATTGACGAAAATTATATTACTACTGATATCTCAAATGCTAATTTAGATTTACGCTCAACTAATAGAATATATGTTCCTAGTAATAATATACAAATTAATAACAATTTAACAGTTGATGGCGCTACTAATATACAATCAATAGATATAACTGGTGATGTTAACTATGTAGGCGACAGAACACAAACTGGCAATTTTAATATTGCTGGCGAAATATCAAATGGCTCTATAGAAATTGAAGATAACTTTATTCACACTATAGAGCCAAACACATCTCTAGAAATACGTGCTAGTGGCTCTGGTAAAGTTTTAATACCTAATAACAGTGTACAAATAAACAACAATCTAACTGTAAGTACAGATACAGATTTACAAAGCACTACTATTACAGGAAGTTTGCTACACACAGGCGATAGAATACAAACTGGTCAAGAACAAGAGCCGTTTTTATTTAATGTGCCTACAAATAGTGCAGGACCTTATACATACTCATACATTAGTAGATTTGACGCATTGTTTGGAGCAGATAGGCACAATATTAACATTTTTTACAAAGGTGTACAGGTATATTCTTCTGGGACTAATAGCGGCAACGGAAGTTTAAGCGAAGGAGAACAATTTGTTGGAACCGATGGTTATACTTATGAAATTGGTCCTAAACAAGGAGACTACGGTGCAACTTTTGGGTTACCTGACAATGACGTTAATAATATCGACGAATACTTTTCAGTTCAACGACTAGGTTTTTTAATTACTGGAGATACTACATACAATCTACTTGGGGAATTTACTGTTGATAATGTTTACGTCGAAGATAACTTTATCACAACTACTTCCGGTAACTTAATACTAGGTGCAACAGGAAATATTAGTATAAATGACAATGTCGAAATAACACAAACTCTAACTGTTAATAGCACAACTAGTTTACAAAATACAAATATTACAGGAAACATAACACAAACCGGAAACTATACACAAATTGGTAATAGTATAATAACAGGTGATGCTACAGTAACACAAGACTTAGATGTTAGTCAAAAAGTACAGTTTGAAGAAATTTTATTCGATGACAACTACATTACAACAACTACAACAAATACAGATTTAGAATTACGTGCAAACGGAACTGGCAAAATTTTAATTCCTAATAACAATGTACAAGTTAATAATAATATAAGTGCAAGTAATATCTTTAACAATAACAATGTTAATATTACTCTACAATCTGCATTTAACGAAGCAGATGTTAGTGATATTACAATAACACAAAACTATATTAGTACTAATAACGGTAATTTAGATTTATTACTACGTGCAAACGGTACTGGTATTATAAACATTGAAGATGCTGTACTAATTGATAATGACTTTACCGGCGGCAATCTTACAAGTTTAAGAAACAGCAGAACTATTTATAAGTACGGTCCGGAACTAGTTAAAAACGGAACGTTTGATACTAACTTAAATTTCTGGAGTCAAACAGGCGGCGGTAGTGCAAATGATGTAAACGGAAATCTACAAATAAATGCTACAGGCGCTGCACGTAACGTATCACAAGGAATTACTGTAGAAGTAGGAAAAACTTATGACTTTAAAGCACAGTTTAGAAGTGTATCAAATGGCAATCCTTTCTATTTAAGAATATTTGAATCTGGGATAGGTACGCTAAAAGAATGGAACGAAACAAGTAACTTATCTGCTAATGAATATTTAACATATAGTTTCATTCCTCAAACAACATCAATTGATATTATTTTCCGTGCAGTTGATACTGTTGTTGCATGGGACAATGTGTCTATAATTGAAGATATTGGACTTGTAACAGAAAACACTCCAGTAGAAGTTGATTACTTAAATTTGACACAAACAGGAGATACAACACAGACTGGTAATATTACACAAACGGGTGATGTTAGTATTACCGAAAACTTGTTAGTAAGTAACGAGATTGATAGTGGCAATATTAACATTAACGCAAACATAATACGTAATTTTGGAGAAGGATTGCGTCCGTCAAATGCAAGCAATGAAGTAGAAAGTCTACCTAGAATTGTGCAAGCTATTATCAATGGTTCTACAGCAGATGATTTTGCAGGACAAACTGAAAAAACTCTTGTTAACTTCTTAATAGATAATAATTATATTGATGTTAACCAAAGCGGTACACAAACAACTACAGATTATATTTCGTATTTACGATATATTTCAAATGGGTCTACGGGTGACACCCAAGAAGACATTTTCATTAAATCTGTATTTGATGAAATTATAGATTTAGAAATAGCAACTCCTGGAACTTTTAACTCGATTCTTTTTGATGGAGACTATTTTAATCCAGACTTAGAACTACGTGCTGCTGGTACAGGAAAGGTTGTAGTTTCAAATACTGATGTTAATGTTGCAACGACTTTATCAGTTTTAAAAACATTTTCGACAGATTCGTTAGCTACGTCACTGACTAGCAATTTATTATCAAATAATATTATTATTTCAGATACTACAAAGGCTGATGACAATTACTTAACTACAGTAGTCTCTAATGCAAACTTAGAATTACGTGCATTTGAAAATAAACTAGTTTATATACCTAATAATGATGTTACAGTAGAACAAAATTTAACAGTTAATGGAAATACTGATATAGACAATGTAAGTATTGTTGGTAATATTCTACAAACTGGTAATAGAACACAATTAGGTAATATGAATGTTGTAGGCACTGTTACTGTAAGTACTTCTAACATTCAAGATGATTTACAATTAGAAGATGTACTAATTGACAGAAACATCATTGAAACTCAAGATAGTAATGCAGATCTTGAACTAGTAGCTCAAGGTGCAGGCGTTATAGAGATTCCTGGTAACGATGTACAAGTAGATACTAATTTAAATGTTACTAATATTAATACTTCAAATATTAGCATTAATAATAGTTTTAGTTTTGATGATTTTGAGTTAAGTTCAAATATACAAATATTTGATAATGTTATTACAACAACTAGTAGTAATAGTAATTTAGAATTACGACCTAGCGAAGGAAATAATATTGTCCTACAAGAATTGTTCTTAAATGCAGATACATTAAGTACTATCAATTCTAATATTACGTTTAACGTCAGTGACAATCTTACATTTGATAGTACTGGTGCTGTTATAATACCTACTGGTACAGCTTTAGAAGATCAAAATGTTGATAGCGGATTACGCTTTAATTCTACAGATAATCGCTTCCAAGCATACAAAAACAATAACTTAGTTACATTTGGAGGCATTTATTCTACTGATACACGTACAAGTGTACTAGCTGATCCTACTAATAATATACTGACATTTAGAGCTAATAATCTTCCTGTTGCATCTATTAATAGTTCTAGTGTTGCTCTTAATAAATTAAATATTGACAATATTCGAATTGATAATAATCTAATCCAAACTGATACTAATATTGATTTAGATTTACGTGCTAACGGAACAGGCAAGTTAACTTTAGACAATATTACAATATCACAAGGAACTATTTTAAATAATGCTCCGGTATTGACCTTTGAAAACCGATTATACGGAGCAGTTAAATTTACTGGTAATTCTGTTGCACTACCATACGGTACAACAGCAACTAGACCAATAAATCCTGAAATTGGTACATCACGTTGGAACACAGATACTAACATTCTTGAAGTCTGGGACGGAACACAGTTTATCACATCTGCTGGCTCACAGGAATCAATAAGTCAGTCTGAAATGGACGATTTGATTTTAGAATACACTCTAATTTTTGGGTAACAAGCACTTATTTTCTCAATACGATAAATACTATTAATGCAAAGCAAGACCAGTGTTTTTGACACGCTGAGCAGGACGAACTGTGGTTAGCCAGCAAAGAGCGAAAGCTGAAAATTTAGGCTAGAGGGACAGGATCCCCGTGTTGAGGAGATAAGATGAGCGCACTCGGTCGTATTAGCGGTCCGCTCTTAAAGTCAAACTTGATTCGTAATGGAATCGACCTGGCTTTTGAGACGGATTTACTATATCTAGATGTTAATAATCAGCGTATCGGCGTCAAGAATGCAGCACCTCAATACGAGTTAGATGTTTCCGGCACCACAAGAACTACAAATTTAAGAGTTACTAATAGAGCAGATATAGCCGATGTTACCATTCAAGGTAATACAATTAGTACAACTCAGCCATTCTTAAACCTAGCAACATTAGATACAGTTGTATCACTTAACAAGATTAGAATTGACAGCATTGACATTGAAGGCAATGCTATCACAACAAACGACTCAAACGCTAACTTAGAATTTCGTCCAAATGGAACTGGCACTGTTAATGTACACAGTGATTTAAATGTTGATGGCAATATTTACGCAAGCGGTAACATTACAGCAGACGGTAACATTACAATCGGTGATGCAGATACAGATAACGTTATTTTTAACGCAGACGTGTCGTCGGATATTATACCAGACATTGACGATACATATGCATTAGGTAGTGATCCTGATTCAGGCGGCAAACGATGGAATGACGTATGGGTTAATAAATTACAAGCATCTAGTTTAATTATTAGTGACAACTTAGATGTTGCTAACATTGATTTTACACTAACACACGGCAATATTTATTATGTTGCCGAAAACGGCGATGACGTACATGTAGGCGATCACTTTTTTGATCCTTTTGCAAGTGTAAAACACGCTCTAAGTGTAGCGGTTGCAGGCGACACAATTCTTATTAGTCCAGGCATATATACTGAAGAATTTCCACTAACTGTACCAGCAGGAGTTACTGTTAAAGGCGAAGGCATTCGTGCTGTAACAATCCAGCCAACTGTAGCAACAAACACAAATGACGCATTTTTACTTAACGGTGAAACAACTGTCGAAGAATTAACAATCTCAAGTTTTTACAGTCCAGGTTACGCATTTAAGTATGCACCTGGATATACAGCAACAAGCCGCTCACCGTACATTAGAAATGTTACTGTAATTACAGAAGGTTCGAGTGTAGCTTCGCAAACAAATGCAGTAGACGATCCTAGAGGATTTAACGATAGCGATGCAGGCGGCGGTGTTTTCTTAGACGGTGCAGTAGCAACAAGCAGTTCTGTAAACACAGCACTACTATTCCACTCAGTAACATTCATTACTCCGGGCGTTGACGCAGTAGTGCTAACTAACGGTGCAAGAGTTGAATGGCTAAACAGCTTTACATACTTTGCAAACCGTTCAATGTACGCATATGATAGCCCGCAAGGACGTAGAAACGCAGGACTATCAAAAGTTACACTAAGTGGTGTAACTGGTACATTTACCGCAGGCAACACACTTACAATTACTTCAGCAGACGCATCAACTGTATTAACAGGGACAATTGATAGCGTAAACGGTAATGACGTTTACGTGCAAGGTTATTTAGACTTTGACGGTTTTGACCTAACACCGCAAAGCATTACTGACGGCACAGCTACAGCAACAACTATTGATAGCTTTGACTTACGTGAGTTTGGTGCAGAAGTACGCTTAATTGCAAGCGCAAGTGTTTACGGTAACTTTGGCTTAGTAGGTCAAGGTCCGGGCGTTATTATGTACGCTATTGGACAGAATTTAGCATACATTGGTAATGGCAAAGAAGTAGACAACAATCCTGCCACGGTTATTCAAGCAAATGAAATTGTTGAAACTGAAAGTGCAAGAATTCGTTACAATTCAGTTGACCACAAAGGTGACTTTAGAGTTGGAGATTTATTCTACGTTAATCAAGAAACTGGTAACGTAACATTTGCAGTTAGCGACTTTGAAATCAATACAGAAACTGGTGTTACATTTAATACCAATGGCAATACAACATTTATTGATGGTAATAAAATTGAAACAGGCGACTGGCGCATAAGCGGCAACACTGTTCAAACACTTACTCAAGATGCAAACTTTATTGCAGGTAGTGGCACAATTAACCTAGACGGCAATGTAAATGTTACAGGTAGTTTAGATGTAACAGGCAACGTTACAATCGGCGGCAACATTACAATTGGTGATGATGAAACTGATACTATTGAAATTATAGCAGGTATTGACTCAGATATCAACCCCAAAGTTGCAAGTACATACAATTTAGGCACAAGTGCTAAAACTTGGAAAAATCTATTTGTAGATGTTGTTAACTTAGACAACATTACAATCACTGACAACTACATTACAACTACACAATCAAACAGCGATTTAGAACTACGTGCAAACGGAACTGGGGAAATTTATGTTCCTAGCAATAACGTACAAATTGATAATGATCTAACTGTAAGCGGTGTAACAACACTAGCAAATACAGTTATTACTGGTACAATTACACACGTTGGTGATTATAATCAAACTGGTAATTATACAATTACAGGAATAATCAGCAATGGTAATATTCAAATTGCAGGAAATGTAGTTGAAACTACTTCTAGTAATTCAGACTTAGAACTACGTGCTAACGGCACCGGCGAAATATACATTCCTAATAATAATGTACAAATTGACAACAACTTAACTGTTAGTGGCGTAACTGACCTGCAAGATACAAATATTACAGGTACAATTACACACGTTGGTGCTACAACACAAACTGGTAACTATGCTATTACAGGTTTGTTTACAAACGGTAATATTCAAATAGATAGTAACACTATTGAAACTACAGATTCAAATAGTGATTTAGAACTACGAGCTAACGGCACAGGTAATATAGTAATTCCAACTAACGATGTTATTATTAGTAATAATTTAACTGTTGCTGGAGTAACTACAATAAACGATAATGTAATAGTTACAGGTAACATTACGCATACTGGAAACTATACACAAACCGGCGATACTGTTATTACTGGTAATGTAACAGTAACACAAGATTTAGATGTAACTGGCGTAGGACAATTTGAAGAAATTTTAATTGATGACAACTACATTACTACAACTACATCAAATGCAAACTTAGAACTTCGTGCAACAGGCACTGGTGAAATTTTAATTCCAAACAATGATGTACAGATTGTTAACGACTTAACAGTTGATAATGATATCAACGCAAATAATTTAACTACATTAGGATTAATAACTTCTAATAGTTTTACAACTGGTAACATTTTAATAGATGACAACTATATTGAAACAACACAGTCAAACAGTAATTTAGATTTACGTGCAAACGGTACTGGTGTTGTTTATGTTCCAAGCAATAATGTTGTTATTGATAATGATCTAACTGTTCTTGGAACAACAAGTTTACAAGATACTGTTATAATTGGTGACGTAACACAAGTAGGTAATACAGTACAAACTGGTAATATTACTTTAACTGGTGATTTAGATATTACTGGTAATATTACAGTTTCGAGTACAGCACAGTTTGAAGATATTAAAATTGAAGATAACTTCATTACTACTACAGAATCAAACAGTGATTTAGAATTACGTGCTACACAGTACGGCATTATATCTATTCCAAGTAATGATTTAGAAATTACTAACAACTTAAATGTTGTAGGAACAACTACAGTAAATAATTTAATAGTCAACGAAACTATAACAGCAAATAGATACACAACTGGCGATTTATTACTAGACGACAACTATGTTACAACGACACAAAGTAATTCAAACTTAGAACTACGTGCTAATGGCGCTGGAGAAGTTTATGTGCCGTCTAATAATGTTGTAATTGATCAAAACTTAACAGTTAACGGAACAACAACTCTTAAAGACACAAATATTGTTGGCAACATTACGCACACCGGCGATGTAACACAAGTAGGTGATATTACCTTAACTGGTAATTTAGATGTTGACGGTGATGTAATTATTAGTGCAACTGTTGTTCAATTTGAAGACCTTCAAATTAGTGGTAACAAGATTACTACTACACTTTCAGATTCAAACTTAGAACTACGTGCTAACGGATTAGGGAAAATATATGTTCCTAGTAATGATGTTGTTATTGAACAAGACTTAACAGTTAACGGAACTATTACAGTTAATAACATTAACGCAGCTGGAACTATTACAGCTAACAGTTTTACAACCGGTGACATTTTAATCGATGATAATTTTATTACAACAACTCAGTCAAACAGTGATTTGGAACTACGTGCTAATGGTACAGGTAGTGTAGTATTTGATGCTATTTCATTCAGTGGTAGTACTATTACTACAGCCGGAGATTTTACTATTTCTCCAGGAAGTGGAATAGTAAATATTACAGCAACTGGTGCCCTTAAAATTCCAACTGGTACAACATTAGAACGCCCAACAGCACAATCTGGACAAATTAGGTACAATACTGACTTAGCAAGATTTGAAGGTTACAACGGAACTAACTGGATTAACTTAAAAGGTGTCGAAGATTTAGACGGTGATACTAAAATTACTGCTGAATTAACTGAAGGCGCAAATGATAATACTATAAGATTTGATGTTTCTGGAACAACAGTTGCTACTATTGATAGTAATGGACTTAGCACTACAAAAGTTAATATTGATGATATTCAAATTGATAGTAATATAATCGAAACTACTACTGCTAATACTAATTTAGAACTACGTGCTAGTGGTACAGGTAGTGTAAAATTTGATAATATCGCATTTAACGAAAGTACTATTACAAATACTGTATCTAATAGTTTAACAACTTTTGAAAATACCGGTAATGGTTATGTTAAATTTGATGGTAGTTACGGTGTTGTACTTCCAATAGGGCCTAGTGGTGAACGTCCTCCGTTAGAGTTTACAGAAATTGGTCAAACAAGATTTAATACAGACGATAGTCGTGTAGAAATATGGGACGGAGAAAACTGGGTATCTGTAGCAGGTAGTTCATCAGGTATCACACGTAACGAAGCAGAGGAAATTGCACTTTCAACAGTGCTAGTATTAGGATAAAGATATGGCAACAACATTTAAAAACGTAGTAGCAACTAACATTGGAACTGATCAAACTGAAGTTTTATCAACAAATGATAATGCTCGTGTTACTGTAGTTGGATTTAGTTTAGCAAACTTAACTGAAGGTGTTGTACTTGTTGATGTACAGCTACGCGACGACACAAGTACAACTGGATATTATGCAAAAGAACTAGTTATACCACCGAATACTAGTTTGCGTATTTTGAACGGCGGCGAAAAATTAATTTTAACACCAAGAAACAACTTGTATGTAAGGTCAAATGTTGATAATAGCATTGATGCAATATTAAGTACAGTAGAAATTGTTTAAGGAGAAATAAATGGCATCAACACATTATGTAGGACAAACACCAAGTATTAGCGAATTGCTAGGTGTAGGACAACCGAGATATTTTTACGCATTGCGTAGAACAGAACAAGGCACGCTATTTTTTGCTAAAATTGATCAGCTAAAAGACACTGATACTATTACAGTTAATAATCCAGGTGCTTCAGTAGACGACTTTACAGAATTTGAATATGGTGTTAACTTCTTTGACGGACGTTTAGAAGATGATCATTCAAGACCGTATACAAACTTACAGTGGGACCAATATCGTTGGGATAATAAAAATATGTATTATTATGTAAACGACGAAGGCGAACTAGTAGTTAGAATTAACCAATCATACACTTATGACCCGACTCAGATAGTCACATAAATATGTAAAAGAAATTATAGGAAACCGCATAAATGTCAGAATTTAAGATTAGTAGATTACGCTTTAGTTGGGCAGGTCCTTGGCAGGATCAGACCTTTTTCAACAAAGACGAAATTGTACAGTTCAATGGTAAAGCATATGTTTGTTTAATACCTCACACATCAAACGACTTTTACAACGACTTAGGAGCAGCTGAACCTAAGTGGGAATTGATGATGACTGGACAAACCTGGAAGGGTATTTGGGAACCATTAACACAATACGCACTTGATAACATCATAATTTTCGGTGGTATTGTTTATAAGTGTAACGAACAGCATTTAAGTGGTGCAGTTCTCGATTTAGATATTGACAAGTGGGACGTTTATGCGGAGTCTAAAACTTGGGCAAGCGAATGGGTATCAAGTAATACATATGGTGTTGGTGACATTGTAAACTATGGCGGTTCAGTTTATGAGTGTATTGTTTCGCATGTATCTGCAGATACAGACTTAGAAGGTTTAGAAACTGATTATACTGATGTAGAAGATAGTACAGAAAAATATTGGAAACTGTTACAGTATGGCGTATCTTGGAGAGGCGACTATGTAACTTCAAACGATGACAGCTCTCAAGTAAGATATAAATTAAATGACATTGTAAAATATGGTCCTACACTTTATAGATGTATTTGGGGACACGCTCCGAGTGTTGAATTTGTAGACTTTGCAGATTCAACAGAATTGTATGAAACATTTATTTCAGCATATTGGGAAGAATGGCTACCTGGCTTAGACTTCGATGGCGTTTATGATGCTAATGTTGTTTACCAACCA
>Ga0181607_10002240_pt1 | contig 17086 bp, 10 predicted proteins | sample 041ome_9_FD_132420 | JGI IMG/M metagenome (GOLD analysis project Ga0181607, IMG submission 132420) | Coastal salt marsh microbial communities from the Groves Creek Marsh, Skidaway Island, Georgia - 041413US metaG (megahit assembly) | ecosystem: Environmental > Aquatic > Marine > Intertidal zone...
CCTTCCTTTTACGGGGGAGTTGTTTTTGGGGCACTTGCGCTATGGCACGTACGGAAAAAACACGATCGAAGCCTGCCACCCGTTTCTTCGACAAAACAATTGGATGACGCGGAACCTCATCTTGGCCGGAAACTTTAACATGACCAATGTAGACCAGTTGTTTGAGGAGCTCGTTGGATATGGTCAGCACCCCAAGGAGAAGGCGGATACGGTAACAATTTTAGAAAAGATCGGGCATTTTACCGACGAGGAGAACGACCGGCTGTATGAAAAATTCAAAGCTGAAGGTTTGAGTAAACCGGAGATCTCAAAGGCAATAGCCCGAGATTTGAATGTAAAGGAAATTTTAATGAAGTCGGCCAAGAGTTGGGACGGCGGTTATGCCATGGCTGGATTGTTCGGCCACGGCGACTCCTTTGTGCTTCGCGACCCTTCTGGAATTCGCCCGGCCTACTATTTCGCCAACGACGAGGTGATTGTTGTGGCCTCGGAGCGGCCCGCAATTCAAACCGCATTCAATGCACCTTTTGATGCCATTTCCGAAATAAAACCAGGTCATGCGCTTATTATCGATCGCGATGGCAGTTGCGTAGAGGAGCAAATTTTGGAGCCCCAACCATATAAATCCTGTTCGTTTGAACGGATTTATTTCTCGCGTGGAAGCGATACGGAAATTTACAAGGAGCGCAAGGCGTTGGGCGCGGAATTGGTGCCCGCCATTATGGAAGCGATTGATCACGACTTGGAAAACACGGTGCTCAGCTACATTCCAAATACTGCGGAAACCGCTTTTATGGGAGTGGTTGAGGGGATGGATAACCACCTCCGCGCATTTAAATTAACCACCATCCAGAATAATCCGCCCGTCGACGAAGAGGCATTGAAAGCACTGTTGGCGCTTCGGCCTCGGGTGGAGAAAATTGCGATTAAGGATGCTAAATTACGCACCTTTATTACACAGGATAGCAGCCGGGACGACCTGGTAGCCCACGTATACGATGTAACCTATGGTGGGGTGCGGCCCACGGATCATTTAGTAGTGGTAGACGACTCCATTGTGCGAGGAACTACATTGCGGCAGTCCATTTTGCGCATGCTGGATCGATTGCAGCCCAAAACAATCGTGGTAGCCTCCTCTGCCCCCCAGATCCGATATCCCGATTGCTATGGTATAGATATGGCTCGGATGGGCGATTTTATCGCTTTTCAGGCTGCCATTTCGCTATTGAAAGAACGCGACATGGAGCAGGTGATAGAAAACACCTACAAGGCGTGCATGGCCGACCTCCAAAAGCCTTTAGAAGAATCTAAGAATCAGGTAAAGGCGATCTATGCGCCGTTTTCCGCACAAGAAATATCGGATCGCATAGCTCAACTGCTCACCCCTAAAGAAATAAAGGCCCAGGTAAAGGTGCTTTACCAAGGCCTTGATGCACTTCATCGTTCCTGCCCAAACAATCGTGGGGATTGGTACTTCAGTGGAGATTATCCCACTCCGGGCGGACATCGCGTGGTCAACAAGGCCTTTGTAAATTACGTAGAAGGCCGTGCTGAACGCGCGTATTAATTAATTATTTACAGCTTCCTCAATAACAGGAGCCTCTTCTTCCTCTTCGGTAGATTGAACCGTGGTGTTTACCAAAGTGAGTTCGTCGATGAGGTTTTGAGCGCCGCCCAATTTATCGATGACCAATAGCACGTAGCGAATATCCGTTACAATGGTGCGTTGCAAGCGATGGTCGAATGCAATATCGCCGCTCATCGCTTCCCAGTTCCCGTCGAATGCGGTACCGATGAGTTCGCCGCGGGCATTAATTACAGGACTTCCCGAGTTTCCGCCGGTTATGTCGTTGTCTGTAATAAAGCAGATTACCATCTCACCGTCTTCGTTGGCGTAGCTTCCGTAGTCTTTGGTTTCGTAGATGGTTTTTAACCTTTCGGGCACCACAAATTCTGGGTTGTTGGGATCTTCTTTCTCCATAATCCCTTCAATGGTGGTGTAGTAGTCGTAGTGTACGGCATCGCGCGCTTTGTAGTCACCCACCTTACCATACGTCATACGCATGGTAAAGTTGGCATCGGGATACCATTTTGCATTCGGGTTTTGCTCGCGCAAACCGGCAATATACAAGCGATTTCCCGCATCTAAATCCATGCCCGCCACTCGGCGCTCAGGAGAAATGCTGGACAAATAGTACCCGTAAATATCGCTCATTAAGGCAACCAATGGATCCTTGTCGAGCACCTTAGCGCTGGGAGCGTCTAAGAACGCTTCGAGCTCTTCGCGGGTGTCGAAAATGGACTTATCGAACGCCTTGGTGGCCCATTTCGTGAAATCGCCTTTGTACTTTGCGCCCACTTCTTTAATGGACTCAGGAAGTTGATCCGCGTCTACATTGTGGTAATACATTCCGATGGTGGTGGCCAACATTTCGAGGTCTAGCGCTCGGTTGTAGTCTTTGAAGAATACGTCTAGGCCGCCGCGCAATTCCGCGATCATCTCATCGGCACCTTCGGGGTTCGATTCTAAAAGTCCGCGCAGTTGCATCATGTAGGGAAGGGTAGAGACAAGGGCTTCGCTTCCCTGAACCGCTCCTTCCACAAAATACGTACGCGCAATTTCCGTACGGGTAAGTACTTCATATCCACTGGCAATTAAATCGAATGCTTTTCCATACTTCTCTGCGTGAGCGGGATTGGCATTCATCCATTCTCTGAAGGAATCTTCTTGAGCCGTTTTTTGCGCTTTAACTTTATTGTTCACCAATTGCTCAGATTGCCCGATAAAATACTTCCAATAGTTGGCCACGCGCGCAAATTTAGAGGCGTACTGCAGGCGCACAGCGGGATCAACATCCATGTGCTTGCGCATTACGTTCAATTTTTCATTACGAATGTCTACAATGGTTTGATTTTTCACGCTCAACGCATGATCAATTCCGTAGCTGGTGAGGTAGCGGTCTGTGCTCCCCGGATATCCGAAGATCATAGAGAAATCGCCATCTTTTACACCTGTAATGTTTACGGGAAGGTAGTGTTTCGGTTTGATGGGCATGTTCTCTTCCGCATAGTCCGCGGGTTTCCCATCGGGGCCTCCGTAAATGCGGAACATAGAGAAGTCGCCCGTGTGGCGTGGCCACATCCAGTTGTCGGTGTCGCCACCAAACTTCCCAATAGCCTCGGGTGGCGTGCCCACTAAGCGCACATCGGTATATACCTCGTACACAAACATGTAATACTCGTTTCCACCGAAAAAAGGCTTTACCTCAACCTTGTATTCACCTTCTTCTCCGTCGTTTTCGTCTATGATTTCTTTCATCACCCCGCGAATGGCTGTGGAGCGATCTGTCTCCGTCATTTCGGGTGTTACGGCGGCCAAGACGCGCTCAGTAACATCGTCCATGCGCAGCAAGAACGTAGCGGAAAGGCCAGGGTTTGCCAACTCTTGCCCGTAATTTTTTGCCCAGAAACCATCGGTGAGCAAGTCGTTTTCGGGCGTGCTGTGCGATTGAATGGCATCGTATCCACAGTGGTGATTGGTAAGCACCAAACCGTTGGGCGAAATGACCTCGCCGGTGCAGAAGTTGCCAAAATTGATGATGGCATCCTTCAGGCTGGAATTGTTAATACTGTAGAGTTCTTCCGCAGTGAGCTGGAGACCCATTTTTTGCATATCACGCTCATTTAAACGCTTAATTAAAAAGGGTAACCACATTCCCTCATTGGCCCAAGCGGCCATGTTGATCCCCATACTCGCCACGAGGACTAAACCGATCCATTTTTTCATGTTTTAAACTTTTATTTGGACTACGAAATTAATCTTTTTCAACGAAGGTTCGAAACCCATTAAAAATCAAGAAACTGCGCGCAATTTGAGCGGTTGCCCGTTCGAATAAATCTTGCTAATTTTGCACTTTCATTTACCCCCTATGTGGACGGCCGTAGCGCGCATTATTCTTCGAAACAGGATTCTCTGGTTAAGCTTGATCATAGGAGTCACGGCCTACATGGGTTATCGCGCCCGAGAGGCACAAATGGATTACGAATACGCACGGCTGTTGCCCCTTCGTGACACTACAAACTTACAATACGAGCATTTTCAGGAAATTTTTGGCGATGAGGGAAACATCATCGTCGTTGGAATCTCCGATACCGCACTGCGCAACATTCAGCGATTCCGCCAGTGGGATGAATTAAAGGATTCGCTTTCGGGTCAGCCAGGAGTGGTGAATGTATTGGGTATTTCCGATGCAGTGATGCTCCAGCGGAACGATTCGCTTCAGCGGCTTGATGTGGTTCCCGTGGCCTCTGAATTGCCCACAAACCAAGCCGAATTGGATGCGTTTTGGGCGGCGCTCTACGACCTTCCCATTTATGATGGACTCCTATATAACAGGGAAACGGGCGCTACTATCATGGCCATTTCGCTAGAGAAATCCATTTTGGACAATCGGAACCGGGTGAAGGTGGTGAACAACTTGAGGCGCATTATTAAAGATTTTGATGAGCGCTATACCTTTAATACCCATACTTCCGGATTTCCCTATATCCGAACGGTGAATGCCGAAAAGGTCTCCAATGAGATTCTCATTTTCGTACTGCTCGCACTCGCGGTTACGGCTGGAATTATGTTTTTCTTCTTTCGCTCATTCCGGGCGATGATGTTCTCCATGGTCGTGGTTATTATTGCCGTGATCTGGTCGTTTGGATTTATTGTTTTGTTCGGGTTTAAAATCACCCTGCTCACAGCCCTCATCCCCCCATTACTCATTGTGATTGGAATACCGAATTGCATTTTCTTGTTGAACAAATACCATCAAGAGTATGTGAATCACGGGAATCAAATAAAGGCATTGTCGCGGGTGATTCACAAAATTGGAAACGCCACCTTAATGACCAACGCTACAACAGCAGCGGGCTTTGCCACTTTTATTCTCACCTCAAGCCGGGTCCTCGTGGAATTTGGAATCTTGGCTTCGGTGAATATCATGATGGTATTCCTGTTGGCGCTGCTGCTCATCCCTATCATTTTTAGTTTCGCCAAGCCCCCGAAACAACGCCATACTGCGCATTTGGAGAAGAAGTGGATCAATAAGGTGGTGGGAGTGATGGTACACGCCGTGGAGCACCGAAGGAAAGGGGTATATATGGCCTCCATAGCTTTGGCGATTATTGCGATCTTCGGATTGCAATTTATTCGCAAAACCGGATCCCTTGCGGAGGATTTGCCACGCGATGCCAAGCTCTACCAAGACCTTGTCTTTTTTGAGGAAAATTTCAACGGCGTTCTTCCCTTCGAGGTGTTTATAGACACCAAGCGCCCCAGAGGCTCCAGCGCGTTGCCCACGCTTCAGCGCGTGGAGGCGTTGCAAATGGAGCTTGCCAAGGTTCCCGAGCTTTCTAAAACATTGAGTATTAGCGACCTCATCAAGTTTTCCAAACAGGCTTTCTACGACAACAAGCCTGAGTTTTATGAACTTCCCAATCGCCAGGACCGCAACTTTATTGCTTCGTATCTGTCCAACTCCAATACGGAGGTAAGCCTCATTAAGACATTCGTAGACTCAACAGGCCAGTATGTTCGAGTGAGCGGCAGTATTGCCGATGTGGGAACGCGAGAGATGGAGCGGATTCAAGATCAAATTCTACCTGTGCTCGATTCGATTTTCGACCCCAACCGTTACGAGGCTTTTCTCACCGGTGCATCGGTGGTTTTTATTAAGGGGACCAATTATTTAGTGGAAAATCTTTTTGTATCCCTATCGCTTGCCATCGTATTGATTGCGCTATTTATGGCGTTTATGTTTCGGTCGTTTAAGATGGTGTTGATATCCCTTACCCCCAATTTATTACCCTTGCTTCTTACCTCGGCCATCATGGGATATTTCTCCATCCCCATAAAGCCGAGTACCATTTTGGTGTTTAGCATTGCATTTGGTATATCGGTGGACGATACCATTCACTTTTTGGCCAAGTTCAGGCAGGAGCTAAAGCTGCGAAATTGGGATATTCGTTCCAGCGTAATCGCGGCCTTGCGCGAAACGGCGGTGAGTATGACCTACACGTCTATTGTGCTGTTTTTCGGCTTTTCCATCTTCATAGCGTCGGAGTTTGGAGGAACGGTGGCCTTAGGATTGTTGGTTTCCATCACCCTGTTTTTTGCCATGATGGCCAATTTATTGTTGCTTCCCTCGTTGTTGCTGGGGATGGCCGATCGCATTAACCGGAAGAATTTCATGGAACCCGCTATTCACTTAGTGGACGATGAATCACCTCAACAAATCATAGGAAAGCTTGAAGACGACCAAGAATCAACCTAAAACCTCAGTATGAAAGGAATTATTCTCGCCGGAGGAAGCGGCACCCGACTTTACCCCATTACGCTAGGCGTGAGCAAGCAGTTGATGCCCATCTACGATAAACCCATGATTTATTATCCTCTGTCCACCCTTATGATGGCGGGCATTCGGGAGGTTCTCATTATTTCGACCCCTCAGGATTTACCCCGTTTTCGCGACTTGTTGGGTGATGGGTCTCACCTCGGCATGCGGTTTGAATACGTGGCACAAGAAGTGCCCAATGGGCTTGCCCAGGCTTTTGTTTTGGGGGCCGATTTTATTGGCTACGATCATGTAGCCCTTATTCTTGGCGATAATATTTTTTACGGCTATGGCATGGGCAATTTGCTCGATGCGCATACTAATCCCGATGGCGGAGTGGTTTTTGCCTATCACGTGAGCGATCCGGAGCGATACGGCGTGGTGGAGTTCGACAAGACCGGAAAGGCAATTTCCATTGAGGAGAAACCAACTCAACCCAAAAGTAATTATGCTGTGCCGGGCTTGTATTTTTATGACAATGAGGTGGTAAAAATTGCCCAAGAGCTGAAACCATCGGCCCGTGGAGAATACGAAATCACCGATGTAAACAAGGTATATCTGGAACGTGGAAAGCTTCAGGTGGCCAAGCTGGATCGGGGAACGGCATGGCTGGATACGGGCACGTTCAAATCTCTGATGCAGGCCTCTCAATTTGTAGAGGTGTTGGAACAACGCCAAGGCCTCAAAGTGGGCTGTATTGAAGAAATCGCTTGGCGGAAAGGCTTTATTGACGACGCTAAGCTCAAGGAAATTGCCGAACCTCTGTTGAAGAGTGGATACGGAACGTACCTTATGAAACTATTGTCTTAGTCTATGCTAACCCTGCGCCAACTGCAAGAACAGGTTGAAAAAGACCTTTTGGATCATCCCATTAAAGGGGAACCGGCGCGGCTGTACGAACCCATGAACTACATGGTGCAATTGGGAGGGAAGCGAATTCGGCCGGTGGCGGTGTTGATGGCATATCAGTTGTACCAAGAAGATCTCAGCAAGGCCATGCCATTGGCTCGGGCCATCGAATGGTTTCACAACTTTACCCTCATTCACGACGACATTATGGATTGTGCTCCAATTCGCCGGGGTCAGCCCACCGTGCATGAGAAATGGAATAACAACATTGGAATCCTCAGTGGCGATGCCCTTTTAATAAAGTGTTATGAGCAATTAATGCGCGGACCTGAAACACAACGCGAATTAATTATTAATCGTTTTAATGAGGTGGCTTTGGAAGTTTGCGAGGGTCAACAGCGCGATATGGATTTTGAGGAGCGCGAAACTGTTTCTCGGGAGGAATACATCCAAATGATTACCCGGAAAACCAGCGTACTGCTAGGGCTTGCCTTTCAAATGGGGGCTTTGGCAGGCGGGGCAACACGCGGTGAGGCTCAAAAGCTATACGATTTTGGTTTGCACCTGGGGGTGTCTTTTCAAATTCAGGACGACTGGCTCGATTTGTTTGGTGCTCAGGCCAAGGTGGGCAAACAGGTTGGGGGTGATGTGATTGCGGGAAAGAAAACCTTGCTCATAATTGATGCCCTGGAACATATTGAACCCGCGACCCGCGTAGAGCTCCTCGAAAAATATGCGGGAAATTCCGAGGGAAAAGTGGCCCATTTTGCCACTGTTTTTGAAGAATTGGGGGTTTCTGCCCGAGTGCGGGAGGCGATGGCGAAACACCATCAAGCCGCCCGAGAAAAATTGGAATCCACTTCGCTCACCGCGGCGCAACTCATCCCCCTGTACGAACTCACGGACTATTTGCAAGTGAGGCAGAAATAGCACCTATGAAAAGCGGTTTTTGTACTTTTGCATACCCTAACAGCCCAGAGCGTTACCCATGGATAGATTTTCCTTTTTAGGAGCAGCACACCTCGCACTCATCGATCAGTTTCACGAGCAATACCTCGAGAATCCCGACTCGCTTGAGCCCAGTTGGCGCGCGTTTTTTCAGGGGATGGATTTTGCCCAAACGCATTATGAGGAGGATGGTTTTGCCGAGGAGATGGCGGAAAATGGGGCCTTTCCGCACCAGGTAGCCAAGGAATTCAAAGTGATTGACCTTATTGAAGATTACCGCAAGCGCGGACATCTTTTTACGCGGACGAATCCTGTGCGGGCACGCCGGAAATACGCACCATCGCTGGACTATACGAATCACGGCCTCACCGAAGCAGATTTGGACACCCCATTCGATGCAGCGTCTATTATTGGCTTGCAACGGGCCACTTTGCGCGAGATTATTGCTCACCTGGACTTGGTTTACTGCGACTCCATTGGGGTGGAATTCGTGTACATTCGTCGGGTTGATGAGGTCGATTGGATAAAACAACGCCTCTCTGTAAACGCGAATCAACCCAACTTTTCCGGCGACCAAAAGTTGCATATTCTGCACAAATTAAATCAAGCAGTGGCCTTTGAGGCCTTTTTGCACCGGAAGTTTGTGGGGCAGAAGCGGTTTTCGCTCGAGGGTGGTGAATCGCTCATTCCCGCCTTGGATGCGGCAATTGAATATGGCGTAACGCTGGGAATAGAAGAATTTGTGATGGGCATGGCTCACCGCGGCCGGCTAAATGTGCTTGCCAATATTTTTGGCAAAACCTACGAGCAAATTTTTTCGGAGTTTGAGGGTAAGGATTTCGAGGACGCGCTTTTTGATGGCGACGTGAAGTACCACTTGGGTTACAGTACCGAACGATTAACCGACACCCACCACAAGGTGAAGTTAAACATCAGCCCGAACCCCTCCCACCTCGAAGCAGTGGACCCTGTGGTAGAGGGAATTGCTCGGGCCAAGATTAACAACCGTTACCAAGCAGATCGCTCAAAAGTTTGCCCCATTTTAATTCATGGCGATGCGGCTATTGCAGGGCAAGGCGTGGTCTACGAGGTCATTCAAATGTCCCAACTCGAGGGTTACGGGGCAGGAGGTACTGTACATATTGTTGTGAATAATCAGGTGGGCTTCACCACCAATTACCTCGATGCCCGCTCCAGCACCTACTGTACAGATGTGGCCAAGGTTACGCTTTCTCCAGTGTTTCATGTAAATGCGGATGATGTGGAAGCCGTGGTGCACTGCCTGCAGTTCGCTATGGAGTACCGCCAAAAATTCCAAAAGGATGTGTTCATAGACCTGCTGGGCTACCGTAAGTATGGTCACAACGAGGGTGATGAGCCCCGATTTACCCAGCCCTTGCTCTATAAAGCCATCGCGAAACACCCGAATCCCCGCGAAATTTACAAACAGAAATTGCTTCAGGAAGGGGCGGTAGAGGCAGGCGCCATCGATCAGATGGAGAATGAATTTAAAGAACTTCTGGAAGGCCAATTCGATCGCTCCAAGCAGATTGAAAAGAACGTGATTACACCGTTCATGGAGGAGGAGTGGAGCAAGCTGCGGTTTGCCACAGAGGCCGACTTCGACGCATCGCCCGATACCGGCTTTTCGCCCGATACGTTGCGCGAAATCGCCCGAAAAATAACGCATATTCCCGAGGGAAAACAGCCGTATAAAAAAATTGAGCGCCTGTTGCAGGACCGCTACGACATGGTGTTTGAGCGTAATGCGTTGGATTGGGGTATGGCTGAACACTTGGCTTACGGAACTTTGCTGTGGGAGGGGTGTAATGTGCGCATTAGCGGACAGGATGTGCAGCGCGGCACGTTCTCGCATCGGCATGCCGTAATTAAGGTGGGCGATAGTGAGGAGCATTGGACGCCGCTCAACGAAATGACGGAAAATCAAGGTCGATTCTCCATTTACAACAGTTTGCTTTCGGAGTACGGCGTATTGGGATTCGATTACGGATACTCTATTGCCAGCCCAGAAACCCTCACCATCTGGGAAGCGCAGTTTGGCGATTTTTCCAATGGCGCCCAGATTATGATTGATCAATTTATTAGCGCCGCGGAGGATAAATGGAAGTTAAAGAGCGGCTTGGTGATGTTGTTGCCGCACGGCTACGAAGGACAGGGTGCGGAGCATTCCAGCGCCCGATTGGAGCGTTACCTCCAACTCTGTGCAGAGAACAATTTGATTGTGGCCAACGCTACCACACCAGCGAGCTTTTATCATTTATTGCGCCGTCAAATGCGCACCGATTATCGGAAGCCGCTGGTGGTTATGACGCCAAAGAGTTTATTGCGCCACCCGCGCGCGGTGAGTTCGCTGGAAGAGCTTGCTGAGAGTCGTTTCCGCGAGGTGATTGCCGATGCACAAGTAGCGCCCGCCGCCGTGAAGAAAGTGGTGTTCTGCTCGGGTAAGATTTATTACGATTTGGAGGAATATCGTTCTGCTCACGGGTTGATGGATGTAGCGCTCGTGCGAATGGAACAGTTGTATCCACTCCCCGTAAAAGCGTTACAGGGTGTTATTGACTCCTATTCCCATGCGGACAAGTGGGTGTGGGCACAGGAGGAAACGCGAAATATGGGTGCTTATGGATACCTCTGCATGCATTTTTCGAAGGTAGAGCGTTCCCACGTGCAGTTGCACCCGGTTACCTTGCCCGAAAGTGCAGCTCCGGCAACGGGGTCGAGCCAACGCGCCGCCGCACGCCAAAAACAAATGATAGAAGAAGTTTTTTCATGCTAATGCAATAACCGAGAATTCATGGTTTTAGAAATGAAAGTGCCCAGTCCGGGCGAGTCGATATCTGAAGTAGAGATTGCCACTTGGTTGGTCCAAGATGGCGATTATGTAGAGAAGGATCAGGCCATAGCTGAAGTGGATTCCGATAAGGCCACACTCGAACTCCCCGCCGAGGAAAGCGGAATTATTACGCTCAAAGCTGAGGAAGGCGATGTGGTGGCAGTAGGGCAAGTGGTTTGCCTAATCGATACCGATGGAAAGCCAGCGGAAGGATCTGCTCCTAGCGGATCAACAAAGCCCGCGGCTTCAACATCTCCCGCATCTCCCGCGCCAGCCCCAGCGGCTCAGACCGCGGCAACTTACGCCACGGGGACACCGAGTCCTGCAGCGCGAAAAATTCTCGATGAAAAGGGGATTCAATTATCCAGCGGATCGGGCGTAGATGGTCGTGTAACCAAAGAAGATGCCATAATTGCAGCAGCCTCCATGGGAACCCAAGGCTCAGGAGATCGCCCGGTGGAGCGCAAGCGCCTGAGCAGTTTGCGCCGGAAGCTCGCGCAGCGATTGGTGAGCGTAAAGAATGAAACCGCCATGTTAACCACATTTAATGAGGTAAACATGCAGCCTGTATTTGATGTGCGCAACGAGTACAAAGATGCCTTTAAAGCGAAACACGGCGTTGGACTTGGTTTTATGTCGTTCTTTACCAAAGCCACGGTAAAGGCGCTTCAAGCTTTCCCCGAAGTGAACTCCATGATCGACGGTCAAGAGCAGGTAGTTTTTGGATATTGCGACATCAGCGTGGCCGTAAGCGGCCCTAAAGGCCTCATGGTGCCGGTTGTGCGCAATGCTGAGAATCTCGATTTCCCAGGAATTGAAAAGGAAATTGCACGATTGGCAGTTCGAGTGCGCGATGGTGAAATTACGGTGGATGAAATGACAGGAGGAACCTTCACCATCTCCAATGGAGGAGTTTTTGGGTCCATGTTATCCACTCCCATCATCAACCCGCCTCAGAGCGCTATTTTGGGAATGCACAATATTGTGGAGCGTCCAGTAGCAGAGAATGGTCAGGTGGTTATCCGTCCGGTTATGTACCTCGCCTTGAGCTACGACCACCGTGTAATTGATGGTCGCGAATCTGTTGGGTTCCTTAAAACCATCAAAGAGGCGTTAGAGAACCCTATAGAAGAGTTGTTTGGCAGTGTGAATCAGGTTAAAAAAGCCCTTGATTTATAAGTTTTACAGCGCCGAACCCAATGCCATTTTAGTGGTGTTTGAGTTTTGCGGCGTTCACCGCTTCTAATAAATGCGGTAATTCTCCCTTTAATTCGCGGCTCCAAAGGCGAAGATGAAGGCGTCGCTTTCCATTTTTAGGGAATCACCATTGGCACTGTACAAATAGGCGTCTAGGCGCAGTACTAATTTGTAGGTATCTTCTCCCGCTGAATTAACCGCTCCTTTTTCGGCCTGTAGCACTTCGAAAAATGAGGGTTCGGGTTGATGCTGAAGTTTCGACGAAAACATCTTCCCATCACTTCGTTTGTAGGTGATGCAAACCGAACCTAACTGCTCCCCATTGCTTAAAACAGCAGGTTCGTAAACACGGGAATAATTGAAAGCAGCTGAACAATTACCGGCGACCCCTACTTGAACATCACGCTGATATTGTGCAAAACAGTCGTTATTCCCATCCACGACCATCATCCATACCAAATAATTTCCCGGTGCATCGTATTCATGTGTAGGACTGGCTCCATAACTCGAATTGCCATCGCCAAAGTTCCAACTTATGTTCGCGCTGGGACCAAAGTTGGTTGTGAACTGAACGTGATCGTCGCTGAACACTTGATACTCGAAAAACCCCGAGCATTCGCTTGCTGGATCCACTGTATTGGAAAGTGCTGCCGAGCACGTATCGCCTCCAATGGAGGTTACAAAGTGGTTTACTTGATGAGTATTTTCTATGGCGAGGATAGTATGGGTGGGGTTGGCAAGGGTAGATATATCGCCATTACCAAAATCCCAGAAATGGCTGAGATTATGTACCGTGTCGAGGGAATAGAATGAATATAGATACCGCTCGGGCACCAAAACTTCACCCGGACTATGAAAATTGCGCGACCCCAATTGAAGCAGTTCGCTCGCCATTGGATTTTCGAGGCTTTCAGAACGAATCGAAATCTGTAACGAAGGGCTGCACGTGTCGCAATCCCAGGGCGCAAGCATTCCAGTGTATTCAACGACCCCAAGGGAATCTGTAGTGGCATGGGTATAGAGGTACGAGCCATTTTCGCCGGCATGCATTTGAACGGGAACCCCATTGAACCGACCTTCAAAACCATAAACCGGCTCACCCCCCTGCCCTTCAGGTACAATGAGCGGGTCTGTACACCCGGCACCAACCAACAGAATTACACTCAGCCAGGAATTTACTTTTTTCATTTGATCCGGTTCAATTGATATTGAATACTCCCTTGAATCCAAACATTCCGGTTCATATGGTCTGCCGAAGCCTCAAATACCGCACCGTCCGTTATATCGCGCATACCTATTGTACCGCTCAACTGCGCACCCCACTGAGGGTTAAATTTAATGCCATAACCCACTTTCAAATTCACATCCCATTGAGCCAATCCCGGAAGTAAGCCGTACATCTGTTGCTCGTCCATGCGCTCCGGCCCAGACAGGGACGCGTTTTCTGCGGCCCAGCGCCGTGTGATTTCTCGAACTTCATGGGTAAATGCGTACGAAGCGCTTCCCCCCAAATGCAGGTATTGACCAGGAGCAAATTGCCATGCAAATAAGAGTGGGACTTCCAAAAAGTGAATGCGAAGCGGTTGTACCTCGTGTTCGTGCAACTCCATGCCAAAGCTGTACATGGTATCGGTGTAATGGAGCAATTCGCTAATTTGTGCGCGCTGCAGGTAATTTAACCCGGAATACACACTTATTAGTGGATTCAACAATCGGGTTACTCGAAAACCGAAGTGAGGAGCAGGAGTAAGGACCGATTGGCTCATGCCAAGATCCACTCCTGCACTTACCGTATAATACCAGTTCAAGGGTTTAAAACTCCGCCATGGTGCCGCGGGGATTATAGATACGGGCTCCACTTCTTCATCGTTAGGGTTTTCTGCCAAGGGCGTTGATTTTGTTGCGGCATCGCTGTCCAGTTCCTCTACTTGGCTTGCGGTTGTTTCCTGGCCCGGACTTACCGGGTTGGTGACTTCCACGGGGGCGTTGGCAATCGCTGGTTTTTCCGAGTCTACTGCATCTGAATCATCTGCGGATTCAATTTTCCCATCCGACGACACCGGAGTACTGGACTCTGCCATTGTACGCGACTCTGCTCCATCATTCTGCAATTTGGTTCGCATGCTAGCCGACAGAGATTCCTGTCCTAGGCTCAGAGAGGGCGCTGCAGGGGTAATTAACGCAGGAGTGGATTCGACTTCTAACGAGATTCCTTTCTGGCCGTCCATCTTTCCATTCCCCGAAGTGGCTGGTTCAGGTTGGTTAATTTCTGATAGATCGGGATTCAAGTTACTGCCCTCGGGGTTTGAGGACGTGTTCGGCTTAATAGGTAAGGTTTCTGGGACTACACGATTGCTATTTTCATCGTGGGTTTCTCGGGTTTCTCGGGTTGATGCTTTCTGCTCTCCAACGTACCACCATCCTCCAGAGGCCAGAATGAGGAGCATAGCGGAGCCCGTGAGGACTGCTCTGTTTTTTTGCCAAAACAAGAGCCATTTCATGCGCCTCAAAGCTGTGGTAGATGCAGCTTGCTTCCAAGCGCTTAACTTGGATGAAAATAACCCATCTAAGCGCGTGTTTTCCATGGCATTCAGTTGCGTTGCCATCTTGCGCACACCCTCTGCACTGGGTTCAAACGACCAATCTTTAAAGGCCTTTTGAAATAATCGATCGAAGTCTTTATCGTTCGACATGTCTTGAATTTTGTTTTTTCGCAATTTTATCTCTCAGGGTCTTGCGCGCATTACTCAGGTGCCACTTCGACGTGCCTTCTGAGATGCCCAGCAATTGCCCAATTTCTTCATGTTTATAACCATCAATTACGTAGAGGTTAAATACCTTTTGCGTAACGGGTGGAAGGCTTACAATCATCAACCTCAATTCTTCAGCATCTAGATCGCGGTCGGCCTGATTATAGTCCACTCGTTGAGTCATATAATCGGCAAACTCCTCCACTTGATTTTCCTTCTCGATGTACTTTTTGTTTTTTCGAAAGTCATCGATGATGGAGTTGATGGTTATTCGCTTAATCCATGCCATAAAAGACACGGATTCTTGGTATTTGTCTAGGTTGGTCAGGATTTTAAAAAAAGCCTGGTTGAGGTACGACTCTGCATCTTCCCGATTGCGCGTATACCTGAAGCATATGCCCATAAGGGGGCTGTAACACAACTTGTACAATTCAAGCTGGGCACGGCGGTCTTCGGTTTTACACCGGACAATGAGTTCGTTTTCAACCATTTGTTATGAGGCAAGAAAAGGGCTTCTCTCACAAGAAACCCTTAGCCTTCAAAAAAGCAATCTAACCTAACTAACTCTTTAAAATACGGATTTTTTAAAGAATGGTTGGTTCTGCAACTGGTTATTTTAACTCAATATCGAATTGTACCAATTGAATAAATTCTTGTAGGCGTGAATTCAATTCGCCGTCACTGAGGGACTCTAAACGCTCTGTGCCGAATTTCTCCACGCAAAAGGAGGCCATTGCAGACCCGTGAATAATCGCTCGTTTCATGTTTTCGAACGACACATCGCGTTGTTGAGCGAGGTAGCCCATGAACCCACCCGCAAAGGTATCGCCTGCTCCGGTGGGGTCGAAAACCTCTTCCAACGCTAGGGCGGGGGCAAAGAACACTTCTTTTTCGTTAAAGAGCAACGCGCCGTGCTCTCCTTTTTTAATCACGAGATATCGCGGCCCCATACTCATGATTTTTTGGGCGGCGCGCACCAAGGAATATTCTCCTGATAATTGGCGGGCCTCTTCGTCGTTGATGGTGAGCACATCAACCCGTTTCAACACCTCTAAAAGCACATCCATTTGGGTGTCCATCCAAAAGTTCATGGTGTCCATTGCGATGAGTTTGGGTTTGCCCTCGAGTTGATCCAACACTTGCATCTGGATACTCGGCATGAGGTTGCCCAACATAACGAAGGGGATGTTCTTGTACGAATCGGGAAGTACGGGCTCGAAGTTCGCTAACACGTTTAGTTGGGTATCGAGGGTATCGCGGGAGTTCATGTCGTTGTGGTATTTACCACTCCAGAAAAAGCTTTTTCCGCCCTGTTTTACTTGCAGTCCATCGATATTCACGCCCCTTTCTTTCAAATAGGTCAAAAACTCTGCAGGAAAATCATCGCCCACCACACTTACAATATGCGGGCTCACATCAAAGAATGAGCTGGAAAGAGAGATGTAGGTGGCCGCTCCACCAATGATTTTATCTGTTTTCCCAAAAGGGGTTTCAATGGCATCGAAAGCCACGGTCCCAACTACAAGTAAGTCCATTATGCTGTTTTTAATCCGCGGCAAAGATACTATAACGATTTTTTTATTTTGGACTTGTGAATAAACTGTGGAAAGGTTTATATTTGCCGTCCAAATTTGAGCATTCCTCCTTAGCTCAGTTGGTTAGAGCATCTGACTGTTAATCAGAGGGTCCTTGGTTCGAGCCCAAGAGGAGGAGCAACTTATAATGATATAACCGTTATACTTTTATAGTGTAACGGTTTTTTATTGGATTCTATTCCAAAGTTTATTGCCGCCAGACTGCTTAAGCATCATATTGTTTGGGTCTACCAAGTAGTTACCATTATTCATCCATGGGCCCGTAGTTAGGTCACTGGTAAAGAGAGCTTTGTTATCGGTCTTCCAATAGCCGGTTAGCTGTTGACCAGGAGTAGTGCCGGTTACTCCTCCATTTCCCCCGGCCGACTTCGAGCTAAATTGTAAGGTCCCATCTCCGAACAAGGACAATGTTTCTTCAATCACATACGAGAAACCGGTAATTGGATCAGAAAAAGATTCTGTTCTCCTCCAAACACCTATCAATTGTGAATCTAATCCTGCTTGATTAGAGAA
>Ga0181607_10002244_pt1 | contig 17081 bp, 16 predicted proteins | sample 041ome_9_FD_132420 | JGI IMG/M metagenome (GOLD analysis project Ga0181607, IMG submission 132420) | Coastal salt marsh microbial communities from the Groves Creek Marsh, Skidaway Island, Georgia - 041413US metaG (megahit assembly) | ecosystem: Environmental > Aquatic > Marine > Intertidal zone...
AATTAAAAAATTTAAATTACGAAATTTTAAAGAAAGTGAAATTAATTATACGGTCAAATGGATGAAAAAAATAAAATTTTAATAAATTATGGAAATTGATCTTTTAAAAAATTATCCAAAATCAAAAAGAGATTTAAGTAATAGGGTGTCAAAAAAAAGTGAAGAAAAAGTTTCTATTGCTAGACAATTTGGAAAAGAGTTTTTTGATGGTGATCGGGATTATGGGTATGGTGGTTTTTCTTATAATCCAAAATTTTGGCAACCCGTTATTCCCGATTTTAAAAAAAAATATAGTTTAAACTCATCAAGTAAAATTTTGGATGTAGGTTGTGCTAAAGGATTTATGATTTATGATTTTTGCCAACTAATTCCAGGTATTCAAGCTACGGGCATCGATATATCTAAATATGCTATTCAAAATTGCCATGAAAAAGTGACCAATATGCTACAGATAGCAGATTGCAAAAATTTACCTTTTGAAGACAATTCTTTTGATTTGGTGATTTCAATAAATACTATCCATAATCTTGAATTAAATGATTGTATAAATTCAATAAAAGAAATTCAAAGAGTTTCAAGTAAAGATTGTTTTATAACAGTCGATGCTTACAACAATGATGAAGAAAAAAAAAGAATGCTAGATTGGAATCTGACTGCAAAAACAATAATGAGTGTAGATCAATGGAAAAAACTTTTTAATGAAATAGGTTATAATGGCGATTATTACTGGTTCATACCATAAAAAAAAAATCTTATTCAACATCTACAAATGTGGAACTTTAATAAGAAATACTGAGGAAAAAATTGCTAAAAGATATCAAGAGGGATTGATGCGTTGTCCAGTCCATCTTTCTTCAGGTCAAGAAATGCCGTCTGCAATTATCTCACAAATTGTAAAAAAAACAGATTTTTGTGTTGGTAGCCACAGATCACACGCACAATTTTTAGCTAAAGGTGGTTCGATTAATAAAATGTTAGCTGAAATTTATGGAAAAAAAACAGGATGTTCGTCTGGCAAAGGGGGATCAATGCACCTTATTGATTTAAATGTGAACTTTATGGGATCCTCTGCAATTGTTGGAAATAGTATACCAATTGGAGTGGGACTGGGTTTTTCTAGTAAATTAAAAAATGATAAAACCCTCACCTTAATTTTCTTTGGTGATGGAGCTACAGAACAAGGTGTCTTTTATGAGTCTGTAAATTTCGCAGTATTAAAAAAAATTCCTACAGTATTTATTTGTGAAAATAACTATTATTCTGTTTATAGTCCCTTAAAGGTAAGACAACCTAAAAATAGAAAAATTTATAAAATGGCTAAAGGTTTAGGGATTAAATCATATTTTTTTGATATGAATGATATTTATCAAACATATATTCAGCTTAAAAAGATATTTGAATACACAAGAAAAAAAGGTGAACCAGTTTTTATAGAATTTTCAACTTACAGATGGAGAGAGCATTGTGGGCCAAATTTTGATGATGATTTAAATTACAGACCTTCAAAAGAGATAAAATTTTTTACTAAAAAAGATCATTTATACAATCTAAAAAAACTTTTGATAAATAAATTTAAAACACCAAAAGAATTAATTATTAAAACTGATAAAGATATTAATAAAAATATTGATCGTGCATTTGATTATGCAAAAAGATCTAAATTTCCTGAAAATAAAAGCGCATTTGAGGGAGTATATGCAAAAAAATAAAAAAACAAAAAATTTGACATTTGCTCAAGCAATAAAGGAAGCAATAACTACCGCAATGAAGATAGACAAAAAAATGGTCTGTTATGGACTAGGAGTTACTGATCCAAAAGGTGTTTTTGGTACGACAAAAGGTTTGGATGATATTTTTGGCAATAAAAGAGTTTTTGATGTCCCAGCAAGTGAGAATGCTTTAACAGGTATATCTATTGGTTTATCTTTAAATAATATAAAATCTGTTGTTACTCACCAAAGATTAGATTTCTTTATTCTAGCACTTGATCAATTGTTTAATGCGGCAGCAAAATGGTATTATATGTTTGGTTCAAAAAAATCAGTTCCAATTACTATTAGGTTAATAATTGGTAGGGGTTGGGGACAAGGACCTACACACTCTCAAAATTTACAATCAATTTTTTCACACATACCAGGTTTAAAAGTTGTAATGCCATCAAATGCAATAGATGCTAAAGGATTACTCTTATCATCAATTTTTGACCCTAATCCAGTAATTTTTTTAGAGCATAGATGGTTGCATGGAGCTTCAAGCAAAGTACCAATAAAAAAATATTTTACAAAGATTGGATCAGCTAAAGTTGTAAAAAAAGGTGTAGACATAACAATAGTAAGTATGTCCTATATGGTAGTAGAGGCTTTAAAAACAGTTAAATTTTTAGAAACATTTAATATAAAACCTGAAATTATTGATCTAAGAAGTATTAAGCCATTAGATTTTAGTTTAATTAAAAGATCTCTTAAAAAAACAAAAAGATTATTAGTGCTTGATACTGGCGCTAAAACTAACTCAATTTCCTCAGAAATTATAACTCTTGTAGGTGAAAATAAAAAAATAAACCTTAGATCAAAACCCGTAAGAATTTGTATGCCCGACTTTCCTGAACCAACAAGCTATAAACTTACAAAGAATTTTTATAATAATTATGTTGATATAATAGAAAAAATTTTAGAGATATTTAAAATCTCAAAAAGAAAGAAATATATTCATAACTTGAAATTAAAAAATAAAAAAAGAATTGATGATACACCTGGAGAATGGTTTAGAGGCCCTTTTTAGAAATGATGAAATTTAAGTCAGCTATCTTACAAAAAATAAACAAACCTTTGATTTTACAAGATTTTAATATCTCAAAATTAAAAAGAGGTCAGGTTTTAGTAAAGATTTTTTATAGTGGCATATGTAGAAGCCAGATAATGGAAATGAGAGGAAAAAGGGGTAAAGACAAATGGCTTCCACATGGATTGGGTCATGAGGGTTCTGGAGTTGTTATGAAAGTTGGCCCTGGAGTAAGTAAAGTTAAACTTGGAGACGAAGTAATATTGAGCTGGATAAAAGGCAAAGGAATTGAAACAGGTGGATTTAAATTAAAAAATTTAAAAAATAAAACTGTTAACTTTGGACCAGTAACAACTTTTAGTAATTACTCTATTATTTCAGAGAATAGAATTTTTTTAAAACCCAAAAATCTAAGCTTTAAAGAAAGTGTTCTTTATGGATGCGCAATACCAACAGGATCAGGCATAGTTTTTAATGAAACTGAATTAAATAAAAAAGAAAAAATATTGATTATAGGCGTTGGTGGAATTGGCTTAAGTTGTTTGTTAGCATTAATAAGTAAAAAAATGAAAAATATCTATATTTTAGAAAAAAATAAAAAAAAATTAGACATTATTAGAAATTTTAAATTTCCTGGAGTAAAAATTTATAATAAAAAAGATAAAATTAATTTTGATTATTGTTTTGAATGTTCAGGAAAAGCAGAAATGATTGAATATGGAATTAAAAAAATTAAAAAAAATGGGAAGATTATTTTTGCTTCTCATCCTCCTTCAAAAAAAAAGATAGAAATAGACCCTCATGAGTTAATTTCAGGAAAAAGTATTAGCGGAACATGGGGAGGTTCATCAAATCTTGATAAAGACATCAATAAGTTCAATAAATTTTTTAGGAAAAATAGAATTTCATTAAAAGTTTTTTTTTCAAAAGTTTATAAACTTGATAAGATTAATAATGCTTTTAAAGATTTAGAAAATGGAAATATTTTAAGAGCTTTAGTAAAAATGGATCACTGAATATGAAAAGTAAAATTGTTTTAATAACAGGAAATTTTAATGTTTTGCATACAGGACATTTAAGAATGTTTGCTTTTGCAAAAAAATTTGGAAAAAAGTTATTAGTTGGAGTTAACAGTGATAAAATAGCTGGAAAATCTGCAATATTAAATGAAAAATCAAGACTCGAAATGGTTAAAAATTCTAACTTGGTTACAAAAGCCGTTATTTTAAGAGAACCAATATCCAAATTTATAGTAAAAATTAAGCCAAGTTATGTTGTTAAGGGTAAGGAACACGAAAATAAATATAATAAAGAAAAAGAAATATTAAAAAAATACGGCGGAAAATTAATTTTTAGTTCTGGAGAAAGCATATTGTCTTCTAAAGACTTAATAAAAAAAGAATTTGCTAGGATCAAGATCCATCAAATTGAATTGCCTAAAAGCTATATGGACCGTCATAAATTAGGTAGAGAAAGGCTTATTGAAATAGTTAAAAAATTTAAGAATATTAAAGTGCTTGTAATTGGTGACATGATTTTAGATGAATATGTAACATGTCAACCGCTAGGCATGTCTCAAGAGGACTCTTCAATAGTTGTAAATTCTGTTGATAATGAATTTTTCTTAGGTGGAGCTGGAATTGTTTCAGCTCATGCCGCTGGTTTAGGGGCAAATAGTAGTTTGATATCTGTTGTAGGAAAAGACAAATACTTAAGAATAATTAAAAAAAAATTAAAATTGAACAAAGTTACTAACAAATTAGTTTATGAACAAAATAGACTGTCTATTTGTAAAAAAAGATTTAGATCCGAAAATCAAGTTTTATTTAGATTAAGTGAACTCACAAGATCTTCAATTTCTCTCTCAACTCAACAAAAAATTGTAAATGAATGTAAAAAAAATATAAAAAAAACTGATGTGGTAATTTTTTCTGATTTTAATTATGGAACACTAAATCAAAATCTAGTTAATAAGATAATATCGATTTGTAAAAAAAATAAAGTTATGATGGCTGCAGACAGCCAATCTTCATCGCAATTCGGGGATATTGCTAGATTTAAGGGAATGGACCTTATTACACCAACAGAGCATGAAGCAAGAATATCTACAAAAAATTATGATGACGGTCTTGTTACTATGATTGATAAGTTACGAGATTTGTCAAAAGCAAGAAATATTATTTTAAAATTAGGACCTGATGGATCTTTAATTCATACAAAAAAGATAAAAAAAAATAATTTTATAACTGATAGAATCAGAACGCTTAACTCTTCACCAAAAGACATAGTTGGAGCAGGTGATGCTATGTTAACTGCAAGCGCTCTTTCATTAAAATCAGGAGCAAATATTTGGGAAGCTTCATTAATAGGATCAATTGCAGCAGCGATTCAAGTTGGAATAAAGGGAAATACGCCATTAGTATTAAGTGAGATTTTAAACATACTTGAAAATTGAGAGCTCTAATATTAGCCGCGGGATATGGTAAAAGATTACGACCTTTAACAAATAGAATACCAAAGTGTTTGATAAAAATTGGTAAAAAACCTCTTTTACAAATTTGGTTAGAAAAATTAGAAGCACAAGGAGTAAGGCATTTTTTAATTAACACTCACTATAAATCAGATAAAGTTGAAAAATTTATAAAAAAAACAAAATTCTCTAAAAAAGTAAAACTTGTGTATGAAAAAAAAATTTTAGGAACTGGAGGAACACTTTATAAAAATCTAGATTTTTTTAAACAAGAAGACGGGATAATTTTACATTGTGATAATTATAGCTCATTTTCAATAAAATCTTTTTTACAAAAGCATTCAAAAAGACCAAAAAACACGTTAATATCAATACTTACTTTTAAAACAAATAAACCAAAAAGTTCAGGAATAATAAAAAAAAATAAAAAAAATATTGTTGAAAAAATTTATGAAAAAAAATCAAAATATTATGGAAATCTAGCCAATGGTGCATTTTATGTATTTACCAAAAAAATTTTAAAAAACTTGTATAAACAAAAACAAAGCCCAAAAGATATAGTAAAAGACATTTTAAATAAAAATTTAGGTAAAATTTATGCTATATACACTGATTCTTTTTTTATAGATGTGGGTGATATAAAAAGTTTAAAGCAAGCAAGAAAGTTTCAGAGGAATGAAAAATAAAATTCTTTTTTCAACAAAATTTTGCCATCATGATTCATCAGATGTTGTAGGAGCCTCTTTACCACAAATTTTATTTGCTGAATTTTTTAAAAAAACTTTTAACTTTGAAGTAACACTTCATGACCCTTTTTTTGAGAGTAAACAAAAGCTAAAATATATATTTGACGAGATTGTAGATGATAATAAAGTTAATTTTGAAGATTATGACAGAATTATAAATCCACTATTTTATGTTGGAGATTTATTAAATAGAAATAATAGTCAAAAATTAAATGTAGAAGGTTTGTGGGGAAAATTTGGTAAAACCAACGTAAAACAAAAAATATCAGACCTTGGATTAATTCAAAAAAGATCATTTTTAGATGATTTACAATTTAGAAAAAACTTATTTATAAAAAGTTACGATATTCCATACATATATTATTATGATTGGCTTAAACGAGAAAATTTTAAATCAAAACTTGACTTAAAAAAAAAAATAGAATTACCAATATCTAATAAAGATAATGTTTATGCATTACAATTAAGACCCAAGTATAAAAATGACATTGGAATAAAGGATCAATTACCAAAAAGTTTATATGATAATTTTATTTTGAAACTAGTTAAAAAAATTAAAGAAGGTGATAAAAAATCTAAAATAATCATATATGGCTCAAAACCAAATGATTTAGTAAATAAGCTACGAGATCAAAACTGTTTATATTTAGAAAAATTTACAAAAAATCCACTAGAACGTGCAATATCATTAAGTGTTGTGAATTACTCATTCTCGTCAATAAATGGATTTACATGTTTTGCAAATTATTTAGCAATCTCAAAAAATAATTTAAAAAAAATAAATATATTTAACGATGTAAAAGAATTTAAATATGCAATTCATTCAAGGCGACATTTGGCTAAAGGTATTCAAGAAAATGGCAATTTTAAAAATTCTAATTTTTTTGGTAGTTTCAATTATTTCCCTGGCTCATCTTTATTAAATGATAAAAAAAATATTTTTTCAAAAAGTAGTAAAATTTTTTCATATAAAAAAAATAAAAAAACTAATATTGTTTTATTTTCATCTAATTACTATGAAAAACCATACTTTACAAAGCAGATTGATGATTTGATTATAAAAAATTATATTGAGTACTTAAAAAAAAATAATAAAAAAAATAATATTTTATTTATAGATAAAAACCAAAAGCCTTTAAATATAAATTCTCAAATTATTTTAACACATTACCGATTAAAAAATGATTCAAACAAAAATTTAGGCACTGGGTCTATAGACTTTTGTAAACCTCAACATCCTCAAATAAAAAAATTAGATGCGGGAAATTTTTTATATGAAGATTTACTAAATTACATTTTAAGAAGATCTTCAAATGAATTATCAAGAAAAAAATTATATAATCAAATTGATAGGATTATTGTTGTAAATACACCTGAAGTTTTTTTTAACATGCAAAAAGAAACTTCCAAAAATTATCTAACTGGTCTTGTAAGTAATTTATTTTTAGGAAGAAAAAGACCCTCTCACTCAAAAATTTTAGAAAAAAAAATAAAGAATTTTGAAAAAGATATCAAAGCTAAAATTTTATTTCTTAATGAGAGAAATGGCTTTTTAAATTTATTTGGACTAAATAGAAGACAAAAATTAATTTTTAATCTTAAAAATTTAACAAAAATTGTTAAGTTTTCAAATCTTATAATTTGTGGTGAAAATTATTTATCTTTATTGGTGAATCTTTATTATTCTGAAAAAAAAAGGGTTATCTTGTATTCAAATGGACCAAATAAAAAAATTATTGAAAATGATAAAAAACTATTTTTGAACGATCCTGAATTCACTTACTTAGACATTTTTAAAGATAGGTTTACAAATCATAAAGAATTAATTTTAAGTGAACTAAAGACTTATTTAGATTAAAATTATCTTTTATAGGTATTTTTTTCTAAAAGCAGATTGCCAGGTTTTTTTAAAATTAAAACTTTTGTCATCTACGAAAACGTCAAAATGTGGCTTTGTTATAAATAACTTATGAAATTTCAAATTCCACTTTTTAAGTTGATTTAAAGTTTTTTTATAACCTTGTTTATTAGCTAATCTGATATTGTCGTTATTTCTACCCATGTATCTAGCAGTAAAAATCTTAATTGTATGACCATTGTCATAAAGTTCATTAATTAATTTAATAACTTTTAAATTTGGTTTTGATTCAGAATAATTAGCTTTATTGGTTTTACAGATTGTATTATCTATGTCGAAACAAAACGTTTTTTTCATATGCAAAAATTTACTAATATACTTAATAGAATATTAAAACAAATACTATTATTTTGCAAAACACCAAGATTAACAGTTTTAATTTTTCAGATAAGAATTATAGAGAGATATTTTAAAATAGACCTATTTTTTTTATCACCAAGAAGACTTCTGATATATTTAATTGAAATTTTTATGCTTAGAAGTTCAAGGTCCCTTAAGCTCCAGGATTATGGAAATTATAAGCTTAAAAAAGATATGGTCCCAGATAACCCAATAGTATATTCAGGAGGAGTTGGCACTAATGTATCATTTGATTTAGAAATTTTAAAAAAAAAAGGAGGAATTGTAAGATTGTTTGATCCAACAAAACAAAGTATAGATTATATTAATTCATTGAATAAAAAAAAAAATTTTAAATTTTACCCTTATGCACTTTATTTTAAAAATAAAAGAGTAAAATTATATCAAGATCCATCTAATAGAATCAAAAGTACTAGTATCAATAATTTTTTAGAGTTTGATTACAAATCATTTTATTACGCACAAGCATATAATTTACCTTACCTGATGAGGAAATTTAAAGATAAAAAAATTGATATATTAAAATTAGATATTGAAGGTGTGGCGGAAGATTTAATTTTAAATTTATTCAAAAAAAAGAAATATCCCTCACAAATAGTTTCAGCTTTTGAAATACCACTTAATTATGTTAAATTTATTAAATTTATTTTTAAATTTTTTGGATTTATTAAAATTCTAAAAAAAAATTATTACTTATATAATTTAAGATATCGCTCTAGAGGAGTTGAGATGGAAATATTGGCAATAAAAAAATAAATTTAACATGATTAATAAAAAGATTTTACATCATTACAGCAGATTTAATGTAGTAGATTTTATCGAAAAAAGTAATTTGATTGGAATAGAATTAGGTGTAGCTAAAGGAGATTTTTCAAAAAAAATGTTAGAAAGTGGCAAATTTAAACTTTATTATGGTGTAGATAAGTATTCAGACCATCATGATTATAAAGAATATTTAGATACTTTAAAAAATATTGGAATTCATAAAAATTTTCATTTGCTGAGAACAAGCTTTGAAAGTGCACTAAGTATTTTCGAAGATAATTATTTTGATTTTATATACATAGATGGGTATGCCCATGGTGGTCAAGAAGGTGGAAAAACTTTATGTGATTGGATCAAAAAAGTAAAAATTGGTGGAATAATATGTGGTGATGATTATGATGATAAATTTCCACTCACAATAAAAGCCGTGGATTATCTAGCAAAAAATACAAACAATCAAATTTATTTAACTAATAAAGATTTTATTTATGATAATCAGCACCGCCATTATGCTTCATGGATATTAAAAGTGGACAAAGAGTATAATATTAAACCTGATAAATTCTTAATGTTAAAATCTAAAGTAATTAGCAACTATCACAAGATGAGAATCAAAATTAAATATTTATTTAAATAAAATGGGTGAAAATTATTTAATTTCAACAATTTATGAATTTGAAAGTTTAGATAATAAAGAAAAAAAAATTATTTCTTATTTAAATGATAACGCAAAAAAATTTGATTTTGATAAAAATTTTATAAGTTATAAAGCGTATAAGAATTCACTATCATCAAAAAATAATTGTGCAAAATTAGTAGAAAAAATTTTTGATCAATTGTATTCACACCTAATTAATCATTATAATTTTGAAATATCTAAAAAGGCTTATAGAATTATCTTAGAACCTTTTTTAAATAATTTTGTCGAAATCGTTTATTATAAATATGAAAATTATAATCAATTTATTTTGAAAAATAAAAATCTTAAAATTTTTATTTTAGATAAAAGTAGTTTTGTTCATTTCGATAATTTTGAAGAATTTATTTCACTTTCACAAAAAGACTTTTTCAATACTCAATTAAATACAGAAATTATAAATTTTAACAAATACAATAATTATAGAAAAGTTTTAAAACTTTCAGGTATTAAACCAAAACTCAAAAAAATAAAAAATAAAATATTGAATAGTTTTAAATTTGTTAAAATTAAAAAGAATTTTAATATAAAAAAAAAAAAAATTGATCAAATAATCAATTTTTATAAATTAGACTTTAGACATAACGAATTTTTAAAAAAAATATTAAAATACAAGCATCCAAAAAAGAAAAATTTAGATAAGAATTTTTTAAAAAATTTTAGATTAGAATATTGTAATCAAGATATTAAACTAAGAGAAATAATTATTAAAAAATTAAAATGTAAATTAAAAATAGATCAATTCGTTACAGAAATGGTTATAAAATATTTACCTTCTATTTATTTTGAAGCTGTAAAAAATAATTTTTTATCTCTAGATAATAGGATTAAATCTGTACCTAAAATATTAATTAGTAATGCTCATGGATGGTGGACAGATGATAATTTTAAATATTATGCTGGATTCTGTATTGAAAACTTCACTAAATATATAGAAGTTCAGCACAATGGAACTTATTTTATCATTAATAAAAATCCTCACTATGAAATATCTAAAAACTTTAGAGATTATTTTTTAGGGTGGGGTGGTGCTTGTGAAAAGAAAAAAAATAATATTAAATTACCCGTCCTATATAATATTAATAGTCAAATAAATAAAATAAAAGATAATTACAATACTAAAAGTAATAAAATTTTATTTATGGGTGCGAGTATTAAAAGATATTTTGGAGGTTACTCTCAATCATATCTAAATGGTGGAAATTCATTTTTATATTACAACGCTCAATTTCAATTTTTAAAGAATTTATCCAATGAAACTAGGAAAAAAATAATTTTACGATTACGACACAATAAAAGAGATCCAAGAGGTTATATTGATTGTCTAAAAAAAAATTTTAATGATTTAAAAAGTGAGGATATAAGCACTTCAGCAGCTTCTAGACTTGCTGATCACGATATAAAAATTGTAGTAGTGGATCATTGTTCAACACCGTGGCTTGAGGCATTACAAGCAAACAAACCTCTTATTTTGTTTTGGGACAAGGCAGAAAATTCTATTCATCATAGATACCTGCCATTAATGAATATGATGAAAAAATATAAAATTTATTTTGATTGTCCAATTGCAGCAGCAAAAAGACTAGAAGAAATTTATAAAAAAGATATTAAATGGTGGTATAAAGAAAAAAAAATTCAGAATTTAAGAATAAAAATATTAAAGTCATTTTTTTACAGTCAAAATAAACCAATAAAAAAATGGAATGATGTAATTAAAAAAATTTATTATGAGAATTAATAAAAAAAAAGATCTTAGCCTTCACAACCAAAAGTATGAAAATCTTATAAGCCAAAACCCTGAAAAAATTTTTAAACCAAGAGTCGAAATTCTTGCAAATTTTCAGAGCAAAATACAAAAAATTTATGGAAATGTTTTAGATATTGGAGCAGGATCTGGGTATGCTTCTATTTGGTTGGCTAAGAATTCAAATGCTGAAAAGATTATTTGTTTAGAGAATTCTGAAGTTGCAGTTCAAAGATTGATACCAAAGAATATTGAATATTATGGAGTTCAAAATAAAGTTACTCCACTTTTAGGATCATTCGAAGAACTTCCATTTGATAATTTTTTTGATTTTATTATTTCAATGGGCTCAATTCATCATTGCAATGATTTATATAAATCTATGAAATCTATTAATAAAGCATTAAAAAACCGTGGTTATCTCATAATGAATGAACCTTCAATGAGTAATTACACTACAAATGAAGATTATATTAATAAGTATAATGAAGAAGAAATTTTTCATGGTGAAAAAATTAAAAATTTTGAGAGAAATGACAGATTTTTTAGGGAAGCAGAATATATAACATCAGCCATATACGTTGGTTTCGACTTAAAATATCAAGGTTTAGAAAAGAAAATCTATTTTAAAAGTTTTTCAGATAAGATAAATCATATCAAGGGTTTATTATTTAAAAAAGATTACACTAAGCTTTTAAAGCTAAGTATTTTTTTTCCGTTTAAATATATTATATCTAAACTAAATTTTAGTAATAAAAAAACAAATAAAATTTCTCTAAATAATAAAAATACTAAAAGAGAAATAAACTCTTCGATATTTTTTTTTCAAAAAAATATAACAAATTATATTCCGCATGTTTGGGGTAAATTAAATTAAATGTTAGATCAAGCTTTCAATATATTAAAAGTCATAGGAAGAAAAAATCAGCTATCAGCCTTATTTATCATCGTTATATCGTTGATAAACATTATTCTTGAACTTTTAACATTTACATTAATTATACCATTATTATCAATTTTCTCAGAAAATGATTATTTAAACAATACCTCTATATACATTTTTTTTAAAAATTTATTTCCTTATAATTTTGAACAATACTTAACAATAACAAATATTCTGAAATTTTTTGTTGTAATTATTTTAATTAAAGCAGTTTTGACATTATATTTTCATTACAAAATAAATAAAGTTACTTGGCAAATCCGAACAGATATTAATTCTAAAATCTACAATTATTTTACAATGATTTCTATGCCGGAAATAATTAAGGTTGGGTTCAGCAGCATTAGAAGATTAATTAATTCTGATGCAACATTGTTTGTAACTCAAGGGTTTTATAATTACATAGTTTTATGTAAAAATTTTATTTTAATTATTATTTTATTTTTTTTCCTTTTACAAATTGATGTTAAAGCTACATTAATTATCTTCTCATCATTTATTGGATTTATTTTAATTTATAATAAGTTGATAAAAAAAGTAGCTATCAAACTCGCAAAAGAATTTAAAGAATTTTCAGAATTTAAATTTAAAAATGTTAATGACACTATAATGGGTATAAGAGAAGTAAAATTATTTAATAATGAAGATATGGTTGTAGATCTTTTTAAAAAAAATGAAATTAAACTCTCAATTATTGACATAAAAAAAAATATTTTTAATATAATACCAAGATTATTATTAGAACTTTTAGCCGTTATTGGAATCACAATAGCAGTACTATATTTTACATCAAATGATTATAACTTAATGGAGATATTTCCTAAATTAACTTTATTTTTTTTAGTTTTTGTTCGAACACTACCTATTGCAGTTGGGATTAATGGCTCATTAACAGCAATCAGATACTCAAAACTTCAAATTGATGAAATTATTAAACAACTGAAAGAATTAAATAATAAAAAAGAGTTAATTAATAGTAAAAATTTACAAAACTTTGATTTATCAAAAAATAAGGAATTAGAATTAAAGAATGTATCCTTTGGTTATAACAACTCAAAAACTATATTTGAGAATGTAAATGTAAAATTTTTTGAAAATAATCTCATAGGAATTCAAGGTGATAATGGTAGTGGAAAAAGTACTTTGGTGGATTTGATTGCTGGTTTTATGAAACCATCTGTCGGAAATATAATGTTTAACGGTAAAGATATTCATGAAAATATCAAGGGGTGGAGAAAATTGATTGGTTATGTTTCACAAACACAATTTTTAACTAGTGATACTTTAAAAAAGAATATTATCTTTTCAAATAATGAAATTATTGATGATCAAAAATTTGATAAAGCAATCACTGAGTCTGGAGTAAAAAATTTTTTAAAGGAAATGCCAGATGGCATAGATAGTGAAATTGGAGACTTGGGTTTAAAGTTATCAGGAGGACAAAAACAGAGAGTGACTATAGCAAGAGTGTTATATAAAGACCCAAAAATTATAATTTTAGATGAACCTACTAGTGCCCAGGATTATAAAATTGAAGACTATTTTTTAAATGTTATTAACAAGTTGAAAAAAGATAAGATAATTATAATTATTTCACACTCAAAATTAATACATGCAGTTTGTGATGTAAATTATCGAGTAGAAAATAAGACTTTAATTAAAGTTTAAGAATTATAAATTATATGGATACAGTTATAGATCTATCCAAAAAAATTACATTTCTGCTTCCGCTAAAAGGAAGAGAGAGTATCACTCAAAGAGTAATTAAATATTTAAATGATATTAATTATAAATTAAAAATTTTAGTAGCAGACGGAAGCTTACAAACACAAGAAAATTTATTTTTAAGGTTAAAAGAAAAACATCATATTATATATAAAAAATTTTCCTATGATGAGACACCGTACTTATTCACGTCTAAGCTTTATCAAAGTTCATGTATGATAAGCACAGAATATTGTGCTCTTATGGAAAACGATGAATTGATAAATTTTGAAAATTATATTTTTTTATTAGATTATTTAGAAAAAAATAAGAGATTCAGTTTTGTTACCGGAAAAATTGTAAATTTTAACAAAATTGATAATGATAATATCGAGTTTCATGAAAAGCAATGTCATGTGAATTTTAATGAGTTGTTAAAATCAGATTTTACATTGAATAAAGTATACTCTTGCTGGGAAGGTTTACACAGAACAAAAAATTTTCAAATCACATTTGAAAATATAATTAGGTGTAGTGATAAAAATTTTGATATTTTATCTTTGATAAAATTTATTAACATTTTTACATTTATTCAAGGAGATGTAAAATTTTTTCAAGATAAATTTATATCATTTAGACAAGCTAATACTGTAGTTTTTGATAAACAAAAAGATTTATCAGCAAATGTAATTATGAAAAAAAAGAATAGAATTAAAGTTTTACAGTTTATCAAATCTATAAAATACATTTATCGAATGTATAAAATTGCAATAAAACATGTTGATAGAAGTAAAAAGAATATTTTTATAATTTATTACGCAAGACATTTTTACACAAGCATTTATCAAGATATTTGTAAAGGTTATAATTATTTTATAAACAGACTAGTCAAAAAAAAAACTATAACTAACTACAAAGAAAATTATTCTAAATTAAAAGATACAATTATTATTGGATATGATTTTTTAACTGATGAGGAAAAAAATAAAGTGAGTCGTTATATTGATTATTTCTAAATTAATTCAAAATTATTGAATACTGGTATAAGCACAAGATAATCAAATTAATTGAAAAATAAATATAATTCTATTTGATTAAACTAAGACCTTTAATTAAAGAGATTTTTTGTCGCCAACCTAATTTTATTAACTTTTTATTATTTGAATATCTTACCATTGGGCCTGGATAAATATTTTTATTTTCAATCAAATCTATTTTCTTTTTTTTATATTTTTTTTTGATTATTCTTATTATTTTATCTAAGGAAATTATTTTATCAGAACCAATATTAATTACTTTAATTTTTTTTTCACTCTGTAAAATAAAATGAATTGCAGATAAAAAATCATCAATATAAAGCCAACTTCTTATAATATTTTTATCTCCCCAAATATAAATTTTTTTATTTTTTTTTATATTGTTTTTCCAAATATTAATGATTGTATTTGTATTGGGTCCAAAAATAGAAAAAATTCTGCAACTTGTTGTTTTCATTTTTTTTTGTGGAATAGTATTCAAATATTTTTCAATAGTTCTTTTAGTCGATCCATATAATCCATCAGGATTAGTATTTTTATTAACATTTTCCTCTCTAAATGGAGAATTATTCTTAAGACCTTCTTTCAAATCATAAACTGCAGACGAGGAAGCATATATAAATTTTTTGATTTTTTTTTTTAAACAAAAGTTAATAATATTTTTGTCTATTTTTATTGCAGTAAGAATTTTTTTTTTATTTTTATTTACAAACGATCTGCTATTTTTTGGACCAGCAAAGTGTAATAAAGCATCAAAATTACCCTTTATTTTATTTAAAGGTAATTTTTTTTGTAAATCAAATTTGATGTAAACTATGTTTTTTTTTTTAATTCTAGATTTTAAGTTTTTTTTATAAATACAAGTAATGTCATAATCAAATTTTGAAAAATACTGAACTAGATTTGAGCCCAAAAAACCATTTGCTCCAGTTATTATTATACTTTTTTTTAAAATATTTTTGGAGACCATCAATCTCTAATTTTTTTTAAAATTCCAAATGGATTAAGTGTTAAAAAATATCTATTTTGAAAAGAAAAATCTTGTTTAAACTTTTTTCCCTCGTATGTTTTCAAAAAAATTTTTAGCGCTGTCATTGGATTATTTCCTTTACAATATTTCTTATTTTGACCATGGGGGTTTTTGCTAAAAAATTCTACATGAGTATCACCACATACAATATATGAATTTTTTTTAATCATTTTTGAATATAGTCCTAATTCTTTTAAAACATTTTTTTGTGAATGATCGGAGTCTAAATGTATTATAATTTTTTTAGAATTACCAAGTATTTTTTTTAATTTTTTTAAAACTTTTTTATCAGTTGAAATGCCATTAATTAATTTAATTTTATTTTGTAATTTCTTAAACTTTTTTATTCTATTTTTAATTTGCTTAGGAATAAAATTATCAATACCTATTATTTTTTTACCTCCTAATATATTAAAAATTGATGAGTAATAAAGTAAAGATCCACTCCAAGCAACACCCACTTCTACAAAATAATCTGGTTTAGTTCTAAAAATCAATTCTTGAAATATCATTAGATCTTGTGGTAGCTGTAATATTGGTTCACCAAACCATAATGTTTGATGTGCAATTCTTTTTGGGAGAGTTTTTTTTAAAAAAGATTTATACAAATCAAAATTTTTTTTCTTTGAAAGAACATTTTTACTAATTTTTGCGTTAATCTCTAAAAACTTTTTTTTTGATATTATTTTATTTCTCATAATTTATTTATATATGATAAAAGAATTTGAATAAAACAATATAAAATTTACTTAAAAGCTTTATTTATTTTATAAATAATTGATTAATGATAAAAAAAAAAAACTTTAAAAAAATTTTTAAAGAAGAATTTAAAATTAACAATAATTGTAATAAAAATAAAAAAAAAATTTTTTATATTAAAAAAAAT
>Ga0181607_10002246_pt1 | contig 17077 bp, 11 predicted proteins | sample 041ome_9_FD_132420 | JGI IMG/M metagenome (GOLD analysis project Ga0181607, IMG submission 132420) | Coastal salt marsh microbial communities from the Groves Creek Marsh, Skidaway Island, Georgia - 041413US metaG (megahit assembly) | ecosystem: Environmental > Aquatic > Marine > Intertidal zone...
CGGTGATGACGCGGGTGATGAGCGTTTTTGGCCGGGTGTTTCTGGTCGGCTGGATGCTGGTCTGCGCAGTCTTTGCAGCGACGGTTGTCTGGATGCTCGTGACCGGTGGTGGCGATGCCACGGCGATACCACCACTGGTGGCTGTAGTGATGCTGCTGGCGTCGGTTGCCTTGGCTGCAGGCGGCTTTTTCTTCATCCGGTTCTGGCTGCGAACGGTTGATCGCATGCGTCTTCAGGTGAGCCTTGCCCAGACAGGGACACCCGGAAACACGCTGGAGAGTTCGTCAGCAGCCGATCCAGCGACGGGGAAGGAACGGCGAGCGAAGACGGCTGCTGCAAGTCGCAGAATGAGCATCTCAGCCCACATCGGCTGGCAGGTAGGCGTCAGCGTGCTGGGAATGCTGGCAGCAGGTGTGGCCTTCTTTCTGATCATTCCTCAGATGCAGCTCTCACCGGTGATGATGGGGCTCGCGCTCGCAGGTCTTGGGGGAGCCGCCACGACGGTGCCCCGGATGCTGATGGCACTCCTGCCAGCCCGCTGTCCGGTATGTGCCGGTCCTGCCTTCTGCCGTGGGAGCAGGCCGATACGGTTTGTCTGTCGCAGCTGCGGTCACGAACATGATACCGGCATCGCCGTCCGCTCCGGTGATCACTGCCCCTAGACCGCTGGTCTGAATGCTCTGACGGGAGCAGGTGATGCAGCAGTGGCGTCCTCAAGCACCCCAAGAAATAGGACCGACTGTGCGTGCGATACATGCTGAAAAAACCGCAAGTTTTCTGGTTGACGAGAACCGCTAGGGTCATTCTTCGTATGTGATATGTGAGAGTGAACGTGGCTGTTGATGATGGGAGGAGCTCGCATGCGACGCAGTGCATCAGCAACTGATCTGACGAGTACCAGAGCTTCCTCCCAGCAGCGGAAGCCGTTTCCATTTGAGAACCGCCTGCCGAGTGGGAGCGAATGGAATGGCTTCATCAGTGGTATGCCCAGGCTTCAAGCGAGTGTCGAAACCCATTTGCTGGGAATCGCACTTGATCGCTATAAGGACTACTGCCGAGCAGCCGGCCTGCCTGGAGCAAACCAAATCGACCAGGCCGTGCAGAAGCGTCTCCTGTTGGAGATCTACGGCCTCGCGAGCAGGCAGTGCACAGAGGTGTTGAAGCAGCGAAGGCAACTCGGTGGCAATATCGCCGGTGCGTCTGATGTGCTGCGTGATGGACATCCGAAAGCGTACGGCGATGAAATGTATGCATCGGCATGCAGCAATCTCGCGTATTCGATCTCAAAGCACTGCACGACGTACTATCAAATCGCTGACATCGACACATTTGCTCGAGGTCAGTTGATCAGCATGGATCCTCACGGAGCGAAGGTGGATCGCAACGTGGCGGGTCGGCTGATCTATTTCACGCAAGAACAGGCTTTGCACCACAGGGTGATCATTCACGGGGGCAAGCTCTATGTTGACGATGGGAGTGCCGTCAGAGCCGTCGACACAACGCAGATGACGCTTTCGGCTGGCAATACAGCCCACCAGGGTGGTGAGAAAAATAACTACGACTGGGCGTCAAACACCTTTGGGCCAACTCTCGGCGTCGCCGGTTTTGCCATGACCCTCAATAGAGACCTTTTTGTTCATGGCGGACATTCCATTCGCGGCAGAGACGGGGCCGCGTATAGCTTCTACCATTCAAGTTATGTCAGTGGTGAGGATGTCGTCTGCACAGGGTGTCTCACGGTCGAAAACGGAAAGCTGCTCTACATCAATAACTGGAGCGGCCACTATCGGCCTTCCCCTCAGCAGGTGCAGATCGTTCTTGAGTCGCTCCGTGTGAGAGGTGTCGATGTTTCGCGCGTGATCGTGCAGTACAAGACAGCAGGTGGTGGAGATGTGCAGTCAGGAGACCATTTCTTGCGGTTGCAGACGTCGAATCCAGGGCGGGCCGCTGACCCAGCTACAGTCTGGCTACGGAATCATGTCAGCGAAGTAGGGCAGAAGTTTGTTGCCAAGATCAAGCGAGTCGTGATCGACTACAACCGTGAGAAAGAGGGGTTTCGCGGTTATAAGATCCGTCGTAAGAGCGCGGAGTCAAAAGCGATCGGAAGTTTTCTGGCAGCCTACTTTTCAACAGGCAATCCTGACGCTAACAGCCTGTTCTCACTAATTCTTTACTTGGTTGGTCATATGGCGGAGTCAATGCGTCCTCAAGTGGAGCAAATGCTCTCTAGTTTTGGCAGCAAGCAGCCACTCCCGGCAGTGAAACTCAGGCAGAGTTCAACGCTTTGCCGAAGGCTTACGGATGAGGTCAATCGTTATCACGACATGATTCGCAACTGATGCGAGCCGCCGCCATCCGTTCGAGAGAGATGCGATCACAGAGAGATGCAGCCGGGCTTACGAGGCCGTGAGCAGCCGCTGCATTGCCGCCTTTGCTGCTTCAAGGGCATCGCCAAGCTTGTCGGGATCCTTGCCGCCGGCCTGAGCGAGGTCTTTGCGGCCACCTCCCTTGCCACCCACCAGCGGAGCCGCTTCGTTGATCCAGGTGCTCGCGGAGAGCCCCCGCTCCTCGAGTTCGCGGCTGATGCCGGCCACCAGGGTAACCTTGCCACCGTCGCATCCGCCAAGCAGCACAGCGATTGGGCTTCCCTTACGACGCAGCTGATCGATGCACTGACGCATTGAGCCTGCGTCTCCTGAGCTGAGCGATGCCACTACCAGGCGGGTATCGCCGACGGTTACGGCTGCAGCCAGCAGTTCGTCGGGTGACACGCCTGCCGCCGCGGCTCCCCCCTTCCCTTTCCGCAGCTCCTTGAGTTCCTTGGTCAGGGCGGTCAGTCGTGTGGGCAGGTCGTGGGTGGGCACCTTCAGGGAAGAGGCTGCCTCAGACAAGGTCTGCTCGGCCCGTCGCATCCGACGCAGGCTCTCGAACCCGGTCACGGCAGTCACTCGCCGTGTGCCGGCGGACACGCTCTCTTCACCCACAATCCGCACCAGGCCAATCTCGCCGGTGTTGCTAACGTGGGTGCCACCGCAGAGTTCACGGCTGACCCGCTCGTCGTCGCTGCCCATGCTGACCATGCGAACGATATCGGGATACTTCTCGCCAAAGAGCATCATCGCTCCTGCGTGTCGGGCATCCGCGAGCGGCAGCCGCTGTGCACTGACAGGCAGGGCAGCAAACACGTTTGCGTTGACCATGTCTTCGATCTGCTCGAGCACGGCGCTGCCAATGCTCCCGCCATGCGAGAAGTCAAAGCGAAGAAGATCAGTGTCGACCTTCGAGCCCTGCTGCACGGCGTGTGGTCCCAGGAAGTGCTGCAGGGCAGCATGCACCAGGTGCGTCGCGGAGTGAGCCCGACGAAGGGCGCTGCGGCGGGCCGTATCCACCTTTGCGGTGAGCGGCTCTCCAAGGGCGAGCTGCCCTTCGCGGAGGTGGCCACGGTGCAGAATGAAGTCGCCTTCCCGCAGTGTGTCAGTCACCTCAAACCGCAGCGAATCATCGCCGGCCCCAAGGAGCCAGCCGGTATCGCCAACCTGGCCGCCCGCTTCGCCATAGAACGGCGTGCGGTCGAGGACCACGATCACCGGCTCATGGTGATCGATTTCATCGAGTGTTTCGCAGAGACGGTCTTGAGCGATGATGCCGACGGCCTTGCCAGAGGCCTCGGTGGCGTCATAGCCCACAAACTCGGAGCCATGCATTGCCTTCTTCAAGGCATCAAGTGGGCCTGACGTAAACAGCTCCACGCGTGTGCCGGCCCCCGACCGCAGCCCATGGGCATCCATCGCTTCCTGAAAGCCCTGCCAGTCGAACGCGCAGTTCCGCTCGGCCGCCAGCGTCTCTAAGAGCTCTGGTGGGAAGCCGTGCGTGGTGTAGAGTTCCGCCGCATCCTGGCCAGAGACCAGACCTGAACCGGCCGACTCGATCGACTCAAACAGGGTCTCGATGCGAGCGAGCCCACCATCGATGGTGTCGAGGAAGGCGGATTCCTCACGCTGAATAACCGAAGATACCCGTTCGGAGGTCTCGGCCAGCTCGGGGTACGGGCTCCGCATGATCTCGGCCACAGCCGGCGGCAGCTGGTAGAGGAATGGCTCTCGCAGACCGAGCTGATGGCCGTCGAGCACAGCCCGTCGCAGCAGTCGCTTGACGACATACTTCTCTTCGTTGTTGCCGGGCATCACGTTTTCGTGGATGGCAAACGTGCAGGCTCGCAGATGGTCGGCAATCCGTCGCATCCGCCGGCCATCATCGGTCTCTGCTTCATAGGGACGGCCACAGACTTCTGCCACGGCTTCGACGAGAGGCTTGAGGATGTCGATGTGGAAGTTGCTGTCGACGCCTTGCAGCAGGGCGCAGGTCCGCTCCAGTCCCATGCCCGTGTCGATGTTGCGGCTCGGCAGAGGCCGAAGATTGTCTGGCGGATCACCCACGCGGTTGAACTGGGTAAACACGAGGTTCCAGATCTCCACCTCGCTCCCGTTCTCCATCGTGTAGAAGATTTCGCTACATGGTCCGCAGACGCCGTCAGGCCCCTGGCTTGGTGCAGACGCTGGCCAGAAGTTGTCGTCTTCGCCCATCCGCGTGATGCGGGTCGAGGGGATCCCGATCTCGTCAGACCAGATCGTGTAGGCCTCGGAGTCGTCTTCGTAGACGGAGATCGTCAGCCGTTCAGGCGCGATCTTGAGCCACTTGTCGCTGGTGAGAAACTCCCAGGCCCAGTGGATTGCTTCACGTTTGAAGTAGTCCCCGAAGCTGAAGTTGCCGAGCATCTCGAAGAAGGTGTGATGCCGTGCCGTACGGCCGACGTTGTCGATGTCGCCCGTCCGCAGGCACTTCTGGCAGGTCGTAGCTCGGGTGAAGTCAAGCTTGCACTTGCCCAGGAAGTGATCCTTGAACTGGTTCATACCAGCGGGTGTGAACAGAACCGACGGGTCCCAGCGAGGGACCAACACGTCACTCGGCCGCCGGACGCAGCCTTTCGTTTCAAAGAAAGTCAGGAAGGCTTCGCGGAGTTCGTCGGCTTTCATGGTCGGTGGGGCTATTTACGTGGGTGCGAGGGATCAAGCCGCACACTATAGCAGGCCCTCGCCGTCTTCCGACGGCCAGTCCTGCCGCACGGTGGCGGCAGAACTGCTGTCGGGCAGACTTTCGCTGGGACGACTTACGCTGGGCAGACCAGATGCGACAACAGGTGGCTCGGCAGCCTCACTCGGCGGCCGGTTCCTCCGAGTTGTTGTCGTCGGCCTCTTCGGCTTCGGCCTCGGGCTCAGCGGGCTTGTGGTGGGCCATCACCTTGTCGCGGATTTCCCGAGCCATCTCCGGGTTGTCCTTGAGGAACTGGCGGGCTCGCTCCCGCCCCTGGCCAAGGTGGGTGTCTCCAAACCGCATCCAGGTGCCGCTCTTCTCGATCAGTTTCGCAGTGACCGCCATATCGATGATGTCGCCTTCGAGGCTGATGCCATCGGCATGCATCATGTCGAACTCTGCCACTCGGAACGGCGGGGCGACCTTGTTCTTGACCACCTTCACGCGAACCCGCTGACCGACGACATCTTCGCCATCCTTCAGTGTGCCAATGCGCCGGACATCGATTCGGCATGAGGAGTAGAACTTCAACGCCCGGCCGCCCGGAGTTGTTTCAGGACTGCCAAACATCACGCCGATCTTCTCGCGGATCTGGTTGATGAAGATCACCGTGGTCTTGCTCTTGGCAATCGCACCGGTCAGCTTTCGCATCGTCTGACTCATCAGCCGGGCCTGCAGGCCGACGAAGGAGTCACCGATTTCACCATCGAGTTCCTTCTGAGGCACGAGGGCGGCAACCGAGTCGACGATGATGATATCGACCGCGTTGCTGCGGATGAGCATCTCGACAATGTGCATCGCGTCTTCACCGCTGGTCGGCTGACTGACCAGAAGACTCTCCAGCGAGATGCCCAGTTTCTTGGCCCATGACGGGTCGAGCGCATGCTCCGCGTCGATGAACGCGGCCACGCCGCCTGCTTTTTGAGCAGCGGCAACGGCGTGGAGTGCGAGGGTTGTTTTGCCAGACGACTCAGGCCCAAACACCTCGATGATGCGGCCACGCGGAAACCCACCGCCCCCTAGCGCAAGGTCGACTGAGAGGCTGCCAGTCGAGATGCCTTCAATGGCACCAAAGCCATCGCCGCCGAGCGACATGATCGAGCCCTGCCCAAACTCTTTTTCGATCTGGGCCAGCGCCGACTTGAGCGCGGGATTCGCATCCATCATCGAGTCGACCACGCTCCCGCCGGCATCTTTGCCCCGTGCGGCCTTCTTCTTGCCACGACCACTTGCCGTGGCCGTCTCTGCCTTTTGTGGCTTTGCTGCCTTTGCCATCCGACCATTCACTCCTGCTGTTGCCAAAACCATGGCGACACCTCCCGCGTTTCCCGGCGACATCGTCGGGGTGGCTGCGTCACCACCATGAATCGAGCGATTTGCCGCGGAAACGTATACTGAACGCCCGTATGGTATCGGTTTGTTCAGTAGGCAGCAAGCAGGAAAAATGGACCCATGTTCAGGTGCGTAGGCCGCAGGCGTCGTGCTGGGCTGGTCGGGTGGGATCTGCCGGCAGCAGCCTGTAGATAGTTCAGTCGTCGGAGGGCTTCTGCCAGCCGAACGGCTGGGTCCAGGCCTGCTGACGCTGCTCTTTCCAGACCGGATCGACCGGCGGCTCGCTCGAACTCACGACCGCCCGTACGTACAACTCACGCCCCGTGAGTGTGTAGCTCGGGGTGAGCCCTTCGACCGCAGCCAGCTCAATACCGATTTGAGGTTCGCTGCCCACTTCGGTGACCGATCCGATAAATCGTGTTGTGAAGGTGGCGTCTCCGTCAGGCTTGACCGCCAGACTGAGGGTGTTGCTCGTGTCGTCAAAGGTCACGGCCGTGAGGGTCACGCCGCTTGAGGCGTAAAAATCGCCGACCTGCAACGCCTGAATGATCTTTTCTGGAGTGAGGTGGGTTGTCTTGACCATCACCCAGCCTCGTCCTGGTCGTGAGGACTGTCGGTCGCCAGGTCCGGAGTGGTAGTCGTGGCAGTCATCGGTCGCGACGCCAAACAGCGGTGCCGCACCGAGTTCTGTCAGGCGGATCACGTTGGCAATGTCCCACAGTTGTTCGATCGACGGAGTGGTGTCGTCACCGAGTTGTTTGACGGAAGGATGGCCGTTGAAGACTTCGAAATGCTGCTCAAGCGTCGCGTGAGCAAGATCAGCTGGGGTAACCGCATTGCCAAAGTTGGGATGGTTGAGATGGGCCAGAATCGAACGGCCAGCTCGCTCCGCCTGTTCGCGGACAGCCCGCAGGTTGTTCTGAATCGCCTCGCTGACGGTCTGGCCGCCGACCGGCTGAATCGCCTCGGCAATGTTGCTGGCATTGATGTGGACCGGCTTGCCAGCAACCGCGTCACTGATCTCTTCCGCTGGAATCAGCAGGAACTGCCCTCGTTGCTCCACAAGGGCTCGAAACTCGTCAAACGGTTTGAGCCGAATCTCAGCCGCGTCGCCCTCGCCTCGCCGATCGACCCAGGTCGGTCCAAAACGGTCGAGGTATTTCGTGATCACATCCGGCCCACCGCGATCGAGGGCACGCTTTTCCGGGATCCAGCGGATGCCTTGGGCCAGTACATTGTGGTCGGTGAGGGCTAAAAAGTTGTAGTCGCGGGTGCGATACCACTCAGCAACCATCTCAGGAAAATCGTTGCCATCGCTCCAGAAGGTGTGGGTGTGGATGTTGCCTTTCCACCACTGCGGCGATGCATCAACCGGCACGGCCTCGTCTCCCGAGGCGGCGGCAACTGCGACCACGGCCACAAGCACGACAGCCGCTCTGGGGAGCAGCACTCCGGCAAACGTTCTCAGGGCAGTGGTGGCAAGGCTACTGAAACCGGCTGCAAGACGAATCGAGCGAGCGGCGAGCGACATCGGCATGAGAAACACCTCCTGGTGAGCCAGCGGAACGAACGGGCGGTTAGTCTAGAGCAGGTCGACCATCGCCAGCCATCATCTTCCGTCACACGAGCGTGCGACTCCCATGAACTCCCTCTCGACTGTGCTGCTTCTCCTCAGCCTGGTGGTCTGTGCTGGCCTGGCGTTGCGAGTCAGGAATCTCCGTCGCGAGTTCCACACACTCAAGCGTTCGTTCGACACGCTGGTCACAGAGGCTCCCGTTGGAGTGATTCAGACTGACGCGAATGGTCGCCACATCCTGTCAAATGCCGCCTGGACTGAGCTGAGTGGCTTGTCGACAGAAGTGACGGCCGCCAACTGGCAGCAGGTCATCCATCCGGACGACCTGCCGCAGGTCACGGCCCGTTGGGAAGCCGCGGTGAGGACGCAACGGGCCTACACAAATCAGCTGCGACTGGTGAAGCCGGATGGAACCGAACGCGAAGTCGTGGCGGTGATTCATCCCGTCCAAGACGACAACGAGCAGGCGGCCGGGTTTATCGGTGTCGTGCTGGATGTCACCGAACTGAGTGAAGCCCGTCGACAGGTTCAGGAGAAGGACCGCTTGCTCCAAGACGTGCTGGATCACTCTGCCTCGGCCATCTACGTCAAGGATCGAGAAGGCCGCTATCTCCTCGCCAACAAACGACACATCGAGCTCTGGCCCTCTATGAGTGACTTCCAGCCCGGTGCGACCGCTTACGACTGGTTTTCAGAAGAGGTGGCACGGTCGTTTGAGGCGTCGGATCGGGCGGTGTTTGAGAGTGGCGAAGTGCACACCTTTGAGGAAGTGATTCCGCACGACGGTGAAGCGAGCACGTACCTCTCAGTCAAGTTTCCCATTCGCAATGACCGTGGCGAGATCACGGCGGTGGGAGGCATCTCCACCGATATGTCGGCGGTCGAGCAGGCGCACAGACAGTTGGCGGAGCGCGAAAAAGTGCTTCGCAACCTGATCGATCTGCAGGAACAGGAGCGACAGCTGATCTGCCACGAGTTTCATGATGGACTGATCCAGTATGTCGTGGGCGCGACCATGCTGCTGGAGCGATTGCTGGAGGATCCGCAGCTCCCCGAACACTGCTTCAGCACACTGGAAAGTGTCAGTCGCTGTCTGAGCAAAGGCCTCGAGGACGCCCGCCGGGTGATTCGTGGCATTCGCCCGGCAAGCCTCGATGATCTTGGTCTGCAGGCCGCCGTGGACGATCTCGTGGGTGAACTGGAGGCAGACGGCGTCACCGTTGAGATGCACATCGAGGGAACGATCGACGGCATCGATGACGAGCTCCAGACCACCGTCTACCGCGTCTTCCAAGAACTCTTCAACAACATTGCCAAGCACAGCAACGCCTCACGTGTTGTCTGCTCGCTCAAAGTCGACGCTGACAATGTGCGATTGGCGGTGCAGGATTTCGGTTGTGGTTTTGATCCGGCAGTCCCCACTCGCGGCTTTGGCCTCACTGGCATTCGTGAGCGGGTTCGGCTCGCCGGTGGTGACTATGAGCTGCGGGCTGCCCCAGGTGAAGGCACGCAGGTGCAGGTGCGGCTGCCGTGCGCCCGCCAAACGACCGGTGCGGCGGCAGCCCCTGTCACGCCGGCCAACGGCATGTCCTGACGAGCTAGAACGTCAGCATCTGGCGATATTCCGCCACGCGGCGGTCGAGTTCGGCCCGGTCGATTGCTGAGAGTCGGTCGAGGCTGAAGTCTTCCACCGTGAAACTAGCGGTCACCGTGCCGTAGGCGAGAGCTTCCTTCAACGCCTGCGGGTCAAACCGCCCGAGCGAAGCGAGGTGGCCCATCATTCCTCCAGCGAAGCTGTCTCCGGCGCCTGTCGGATCGAGCACCTGCGGTGTGGGGAAGGCAGGCATGACATACATTTCATGCTCACTGAAGAACATCGCCCCGTGCTCGCCCTTTTTGATCACGACAAACTTCGGGCCCATCTCACGGACCGCATGGCCGGCCCGCACAAGGTTCTCGTCCTCTGCGAGAAGCTTGGCCTCGGCGTCGTTGAGTACCAGGCCATCGATTCGCTTGAGCAGCTGCTCAAGCTCGTCTCGCTGAATGTTGATCCAGAGGTCCATCGTGTCGGCGACGGTCAAGGCCGCGTCGGGCACCTGGTCGAGCACAGAGAGCTGGGTGACCGGTGAGGAGTTGCCGAGAAACACAAACTTGCTCTGACGGTGGCCGTCGGAGAGCTGTGGCTTGAACTCACCAAACACGTTGAGGTGCACCTCGAGCGTCTCGCGGTCGTTCATGTTGGGCAGGTAGCGACCACGCCAACGAAACGTCTTGCCGCCCGGGATCGTCTCGAGGCCGCTGGTGTCGATGCCCCGCTGCTCCAGGAACGTCGTGTGCTTGGTGGGAAAGTCGTCTCCGACGGTGCCGATCATCTTGACCGGCGAGAAGAAGCTCGCGGCATACGAGAAAAACACCGCAGAACCACCGAGGACGTCGTCGCGGCTCGCGGTTGGGGTCTCGACGCAATCGATGGCAACGCTTCCGACGACGAGCAACGGCATGAAGAACTCCTTGCAGACTGAGTGCGGAAAACACGGAATGTACGGCGTTCCCCAAGTTGTGGGCAACGCAACGAGGCTGTGGGCGACTCTAGTCGCCACACAAAGGCAATGCCTGAGCGATTCTGGCGAGTGACTTCTCTCGGCCCAGGATGGCCAGACAGTCGTAAAGCCCTGGGCCAACTGTCTTGCCGCTGACCGCGACACGGACCGCATGGATCAGATCGCCGACCTTCAGGCCGGCCTCCTCAACCACCTGTTTCAGCGCTGCTTCCAGCGGTTCTGGGGTGAAGGAGTCGAGCTTCTCAAGGGCGTTTGAGTAGGCCTTCAGCAAGGCAGCTGTTCCTGGTTTAGCAAGCCGTTTCGACACCGCCTGCTCATCCATCGGGGGTTCGGAGACCAGGAAAAAGTCTGCGTAGACGAGGATGTCACCTGCGACCTTCAGCCGGTCACCCGCGGCCTCGATCACCTGGCGAACGATGTCCGCGTCTGCGGGAGCGACGGGATCTGCAAGCAGGCCTGCCTTGGTGAGAAACGGCAGCATCAGCTGAAGCTTCTCTTCAGTCGGCAGGGCGACCATCATCGTGTCCTGCATCGCCCAGAGCTTCTTGGGGTCGAAACTCGCCGGAGATGAGTTAATGCGTTCCAGTGAAAAACACCGGATCAGCTCGTCGCGAGTGAAATACTCGGTCTTGTCGTCAAATGACCAGCCGAGCAGTGCCAGGTAGTTGTCGATCGCCCATGGCAGGTAGCCCACCTCGCGGTAGAAGTCGACGATGACCGGATTGAAGGTGTCGGCTTCGGGGGCGAGGCCGATGCGTTCGGCGATTTTCAGTCCGTGATCCATGACCAGTTTGAAATCCTGGTTCTTCAGGTACTTGGCGAGCTTTCGCTTGGAAAGTTTGGTCCTGCTGCCTGGTTCAGCCACCAGTGGAAGGTGGGCAAAGGTCGGGAGGGGATAGCCGAGCGACTGTGCAATGAAGGCCTGCCGCGGCGTGTTTGAAAGGTGCTCTTCCGCACGGATCACATGGCTGATCGCCAGGTCATGGTCATCCACCACCGTGGCGAGATGATAGAGGCAGGTTCCATCGGCACGCTTGATCACATGGTCCTGCTCGCGTTCCCAGGCAAACTCGACTCGGCCGCGAACGCAGTCGTCGATCACGAGCACGCCTTCGCGGGGCATCTTGAGCCGAACGACACCTGCCCTGCCCTCAGCCTCGTACCGAGCGGCGGTTGACTCGTCAAAGGCGGCGAAACGACGGCTGTAGAGAAAGGGTCTGCCCGCCGCCTGTGCTGCAGCACGCTCCTCGTCAAGTTCTGCCGGACTGGCATAGTCGCGGTAGGCGTGGCCACTGGCGAGCAGTTTCTCTACGGCGGCCGCGTACCGATCGCTTCGCTGCGATTGATAATACGGCGCATAGGGGCCATCGACGCCTGGTCCCTCATCCCAGTCGATTCCCAGCCAGCGAAGGCCGTCGAGAATCGGCTCGAGCGCCTCATCGATGTTGCGGGCCACGTCGGTATCGTCGATTCGCAGGATGAACTGTCCGCCGTGTTGCCGGGCGAAGAGCCAGTTGAACAACGCGGTGCGAACACCGCCGATGTGCAGGTAGCCGGTAGGACTTGGAGCGAAGCGGGTGCGGACAGTCATGCAGAAATGCCTCGAGGCGGATCGCGGGGAACGGCTTGGGGGTGTGCAGAACGTACGACGCTGCCGGCGGCTTCGTCAAAGCAGATGCCGCGATCCGCGGCTGGAAACGTGGCATCCCAAGGCCCCGGCTGCGGCGTCGGCCAAGCGACCCGCTGGGATGTCCTCAAGCCTGCCTGACGAGAGCCGGCCTTGTTCTTGCCGGCGTCGGGGCGAGCACTCAGGCGGCCCGGTTCTTGCGAGCGAGCTTCCGCAAGCGTCTCCGCTCAGCCTTGCTGAGCCGAGGTTCGTCGGAGTCCGTCCGCAGGTCGTCATTATTCTCAAGGAGCTGTGACGGCTGGTCTGGAGCAGTGGCTTCTTCCCAGTCGATTGACTCCTCTGCGGCTTCAGCGGGCTCCTCGGCCGGCTCGGCATCCTGTTCTTGTTTGGCGATATCACCGCTCTGTGGTTCAGCATCCTCAGCCACTTCGGCTGCGGCTGACATGGCTGCGGCCGTGGCGGTGGAGAGAGCCCGCTTTTTGGCTCGGCGTTGGCGTGTTGGGCGTGCCGCACGTGGTGGAACGAGCCCGCGTGCTTCACGGATCACGCTCCGGCAGGCGATCAGTCCGCCGATTGTTGCCAACGTCGGGGTAAACACCCGCAGGGATGCCGCGACCAGGGCCCATGTTTCCGCCGAGCCGAGCTGCCATGTGGGCGGCTGCCAGCCCGCCACCAACGCTTCTTCAATTCCTCCCGCGGCGAGCCAGGCTGCCAGTGAGCAGCCGAGGAAGGCGGCCGTTCCCAGTCGCTGCGTCAATGGCAGCACTGCCCACAGGCCGACGGGCAGCCACACCGCTGCCACCACAAGCATCCACCAGCCCTGCCCTGTCGCTCCCAGGCTGCGGCCGGTGGCATCCATCATCACAACTGATGCGATCTTGTGGAGCGGAAGCACGAAGGCCACCGCAGCGATTCCAAACAGCACGCTCATCAGTCCCCATCTGCGATGTCGGCCCTGCCGATCGTCGAGTCGATGCCGGCGAACATTCTTGGTGACGGTGGCGAGCATAGCGGCGATCAGAAAGCAGGCGAGCCCCACCGCAGCGGTGAACCCACTGTCCGCTCGGAGGTCTGTCAGGCTGTGGAGGAAGGCGAGACTCTGCCGCCAGCGGACGCCTGCGAGCCTCTCCAGGGTGTCCACGCCCGGCCCGGCAATCGCCAGGCCTGTGAGCAGCGATGGCACTGTCAGCAGCCCGAGTAGCGTCGCGATGAAGGGAGCCGTGCCGACAGGGATCCGGGTGGCGACGGAGGCGTGCTGCTCAGGAAGAGCCTTCGACGCGTAGATACCGGCCTTGCGTTGGCTTCCGCGAGGAGGCGTCTGGGTGTCGAACCCTGGCTCGGCCGCATCGATTCCCGCCTGCTCGGCAGCGGCGAGTCGACGGCGAGCATCGCGACGCTGGCTTCCCTGAAACGACGGCATGGCGGGTGATCAACTCCTCATTGGGGTTCGGAACGTCGGAGGTTTGCAAAGCCCCCCGCGTGCAGGGTCGGCCAGACAGGCCTCGTCGATTGAGCGAGCTTCCGCGAACCAGAGCAACCGTCAGGAGTTGTGCAGTCTTCCAGCCCTGCGACCTTTCTGACCTGCGACGAGGCGGCGATGCAGCAGGTGATAGGGCCGCCGATTGTCCACATGCAGACGCTTCGGTATCCTCGCATCTGGAGTGGTGTCGGTTCGCGAGAGCCGCATCGCTGTCGTCTTTCTGTTTGTCGCCTACCCCCTTGGTCTGGAGTTGTCTTCGTCATGGCCTACACCCTGCCCTCGCTCCCGTATGCCTTTGATGCCCTCGAGCCGCACATCGACGCGCGGACCATGGAGATTCATCACGACAAGCATCACGCTGCTTACGTCGCCAACGTTAACAAGGCGCTCGAAGGCAGCCCGCTGGCCGACAAGTCGGTTGAGGATCTGATTCGTGATCTCGAGCAGGTGCCTGAGGCAATCCGGACTGCGGTTCGCAACAATGGTGGCGGGCATGCCAACCACACGCTGTTTTGGGAGTCGATGGCTCCCGGGAAGGGTGGCGAGCCGAGCGGAGCTCTCGGGGATGCGATTCAGGGCCAGCTCGGCGGCTTTGAGAAGTTCAAGGAAGACTTTTCCAAGGCAGCCATGACACGCTTCGGTAGTGGCTGGGCCTGGCTCTCGGCTGGGGCTGACGGCAAGCTGCTCGTTGAAAGCACGGCCAACCAAGACAGCCCGTTGATGCATGGCAACACGCCGCTGCTGGGCATCGACGTCTGGGAGCACGCCTATTACCTGCACTACCAGAATCGTCGTGCGGACTACGTTGGCGCCTTCTTCAACGTGATCGACTGGGACGTGATCGGACAGCGTTTCGCGTCGCTGTAGTTTCGCGGCAGTGTCAGGCGGCCATGCGTGTCGCGGACGATCAGCCCGTATACGCTCACCTAAGCAGAGGGGCAGCAGGATATTCTCCTGTTTGCCCCTCTTGCCATTCTGGAGGTTCAGGGTGCCGCCTGGGGCTGCCCTGAGCAACATGCGGTTGACGCCAAGGGCGGACTGTCCTTATCTCCCCGCCATGTGGAGCTTGTCCACCAGCCCGGAGACTGACTATGCGATGCCGTTTGGCCCTTCCAGCCGCCCTCATGATGCTTGCACTTCCCCTCGGTACAGGCTGCCGTCTTGGTGGGAGTTCGAGCATGACCAGCTGGCTTCCGGGCCAGGGTTCTGCTGCCGACGACGGTGAAGAACTCGCTTCAGCCCCGCCCTTTGAGGGAGCAATCGTCAAGCCATCCTCAAAGGCAACGCCCTATCCCACCACCTCCACGCCTCAGGGCTACGTGATGAGCGAAGCGGGCGAACAGCCGGCCGCAGCGGAGATCGCAGCCGCGGATGCACCTGCTGCGGCTGCCACGCCAACCGCTCCGGTGACCTACGGAATGAAGCCGGCAGAGGTGGCTGCCCTGACAGGCACCGCCGCCGCGGCCACCCCTCCGCAGCCGCAGCCGCAGCCTGCACAGGAGAGCGTTGCAGCGCAAGAAGGCCTGTATGCCCCCCTGACGCAGACAACGCCTGCTGCTGGCTCCGCGACACCACCCGCCGACACCGTCGCGTCAGGCTTCTCGGCAGCTGGTGGAACTTCGGCAGGTGTTTACCCGCCGGAAGAGACCGTGGGGCTCGCTCCAGCGGCCAGTGCCACAGCAGGCTCTCCGGCAGCACAAGACGCGATGGGCCAGCCGTCAGCTGGCTTTGCTCCCACAAGTGAGGCGATGCCGCAGTCATCTGCTTTTGCCGCGGCGGCTGCCGCTGGCGGTTCGGCATTTTCCACACAGCCCGAGCCGGTCCCGTCAGCTGGCGGTCAGGTCGGTGGGGCGACAGCCCCGGCGGAAACAGGCTCTGCCTTCGGTCAGTCATCGTACGCCGCTGCACCGACGGCCTCGGCCTTCGTTCAGCAGCCAGCAGCGTCCTCTGCCGAGGTGTCAGCTGCTGGTGTTCCCTCCGGCAGCTCCGCTGCATCTCCCGTTGCCGATCAGCGGTATGCCTCAGCAGGCAGTCGGTTTGGAGGTGGCGGGTTTACGGAGCCGGCTGGGGTGACGGCGTCCACGCCTGCAGAAGATCCGCTTCTGGCTCCACCTCAGCAGACGGCCCAGGCCTCTCCGTGGCAGCAGGGGGCGAGCAGTCCGGCGACAGAGCAGACGACACCCGCCTCCTCAGCCTGGCCTGCGACTTCCCCTGCTGAGAACGTGGCGGCTGCGAGTGCGACAGAGGCTTCTGCTGACCAGTCGTTTGGCACAGCAGGTGCTGCCGAGTTTTCTGAGCCGAGTTTTGGTTCCCAGGCGTCGCAGCCCTCTGCTGAAGAGGGTAGCCGTCCGCCGCGGCGGCCCGACCCGATGTATCGTCCTGCCGGAACATCGAGCTACCGCCCTGCAGAACCGATTTTTCCGAACGAGCCAGCGTCTCGTTCGCCGGTGCAGATGGCCACTTTTGAAGAGACCATTCCACTGCCGCCACAGCAGTAGGGGCTTCGCAGTGTGCCTGGCTTCGCAGTGGCCGGACGGCTGGCGAACTACCAGCCCATGACCATATTCGACTCGATCACCTTGCGGGCACGCTCTAGGTCGTCGCCTGTCTCATGCATGTAGAGCCGGATTGCGTGCACCTTGTCGCCGGAGGCCTTGGAGAGGCACTCGCGGGCAGTGCTGCAGGGGTCACCGTGGGCCGTTGGCAGGCCCAGGGCTGATTTGGAGATGACCCAGGTGTCACGAGGACGACGGGTCAGTCGCACAATCGGCTCGCCTGGGTAGGCATCAGCGACCACAAGTCGGGCGGCATCTTCGTCCACGGCCCACGAAATGATGATGTGGGCGACGGTCTCGATCTCGAACAATGGCATCGTTGTCTCCGCGGTCGCACCCGAAGTCTGGAGTGTACCACCGCGGGCCCAAACGCGAACGGTCACCCGGCAGGCCCACGTGTGCGGCAGAGTTTCTCATGGCTTTTCCGCAGCTATCATGGCAGGAGTGGTTTTTCTGTGGTGGCTCTTCTCTCACGAGGCTGGCGATGGGACAGGCCTACGACGACCTCGGTTTTCCGATACCGGCTGAGTTTGAGGTTCCGGGGACGGCTGACGGCCGTCGCCGCCGGCAACGTCTGCGACAAGGCAGGCCAAGTCGGACCAAGCGTTGGGTGGTGTTGCTGATTGCCGCAGGCGTCCTGTTGCCGGCGATCGTGGGGCCTGAACTGGTGCCATTGGCCAAGCAGGCAGTGGTCCGCTGGTCGCTCGAGCGGGCGTTTGCCTGTGAGGCACGTGATGATGTGGCGGGGGCTGTCGCCGAGCTCGGCCGTGCTGTGGACTGGCATGGTGACGATCCGTCACTGCTGGCGGCTCGGGCGATGCTGCGGCTGGAGAATGGTGATCCGGTCGGGGCGCA
>Ga0181607_10002247_pt1 | contig 17076 bp, 14 predicted proteins | sample 041ome_9_FD_132420 | JGI IMG/M metagenome (GOLD analysis project Ga0181607, IMG submission 132420) | Coastal salt marsh microbial communities from the Groves Creek Marsh, Skidaway Island, Georgia - 041413US metaG (megahit assembly) | ecosystem: Environmental > Aquatic > Marine > Intertidal zone...
CTTGGACCTTCAGTCCCGCGATGAAATGCAGGCATTTTTCCAGCACCTGTCTGCAGAAAATCAGACCCAACTGCTATTCCTGCTTAATAATCTTGATGAAATCAGCGACTGGCATACTCATGTGGCCATTATGGAGAAGGGAGAGCTTATTTCTCAGGGCACACGTGAAGCTGTACTGGCCGATTCAGCAATTCACGCTCTGCTCTCTTTTGATCCTGATTGCCTGCCCGACTGGCCAGAAGACCTTCCCCGCAAACCCCCTGATAACCCTCTGGTAAAACTGACTGAAGGCAAAGTGCAATATGGTGACACGCTTATCTTTGACGGGATTGATTTGACGGTAACACAGGGCGCTCATACCCTGTTAACCGGCGCCAATGGCTCAGGTAAATCCACTCTGCTCAGCCTGATTACCGGCGACCATCCTCAATGCTATGGCAACGACCTGCATATACTTGGCTTCAGACGTGGCTCCGGGGAAAGTATCTGGGAAGTAAAAAAGCAAATAGGCATTGTCACTCCCGACCTGCACCGTAATCATCGCGTAGCTGGCACCGCGCTGCATATCACCCTGAGCGGTTTTTTCGACACCATAGGCTTATATGATAATCCCGATAGCACTCAGATAGCCCATGCCAGGCAATGGCTGGCATTGGTGGGCCTGGAACAGCATTCATCAACCCCCTACAAGCATCTTAGCTATGGTGAACAGCGTCTGGTCCTTATCGCCCGCGCCCTGGTCAAGCAACCGGCCCTGTTGATTCTGGATGAACCCACGCAAGGACTTGATGAAGTCAATCGACACCGGGTGATGTTCTTCCTGGAACATCTCAGCAGTCAACAGCGCACCACCATAATCATGGCCAGTCATCGCCTGGATGAACGACTCCCGCTTTTTTCTCATCACCTTGCGCTTTGACACTTTGACCGTAGGCAAAAACTGATCCAGCCCTTCTTCCATGGTATCCGGCAACAAAGTCTCAAGGGCATGTTATCAATCAGACTGACAAATAATGCCGTGATCGGGCATACCGATTTCTGCCAGCCCACTTTGCAAGTCATGGGTTTGAATGCACCCGCGCCAGGAGGCTATATCGCCATGATTCGTCTCTCGCATTGCTTACAAAATTTTTTATTATCCGCTCAGGAGGTTCATAGCACGGCTTTCGCTACCTGCTTGGGAGCGATAATCCATGAAATAACCTCAAGCAGGGTTTCGTCAGTTGGCAGGGAACCGGTATCAAGAGTTTGCTTGTGGATGACTCGCATACCGTAATCCGGTGCTAAAGTTTCCAGTACAAAGAGAACATCACTCCCCGTCACGCCTGCCAGGGTCATCGTTCGGTGCTTCCACTGCACTGAGTATTTATCGACCCAGAGATCAGTAACATCGCCAGAAACCTCAACTATCGGGACCCCCGCGCTAGCGAGTTTGGACGCTGCAGTCATGGATTGAGAATAACGGCGGTCAGCGACAAAGTTTTCCAGATTCAGGTAAGCACCTTGTGGTGAGGCAACAGCCATTCTTATGGCTGAAAATTCACTCAGTGATAAGCTGGAAAGAGTAAGACCTGCCTGAATAAATTGTCTACGATTGGTCAAGAATATCTCCCGATGGCTATTTTCAAGTATTTATCGCGTGAGAGGTTATTCCCAGAATACTTTTCGCCCAATAAACAGGCAAGGAAAATATATTCAGATTTTTTCTCATGGTTTTGAATGCATATGTGGTTTTTTCGCTATTGCTCCTGCTGCCTTCGCGAGGCTGTTGGGCCTCCGGAACCAGGTAAAGGGATTAAAGTCTGTTGCGATGTGGCAATAACATAATCGGCCTTTTCCGGTCACTTTTGGGTCCAGGGAGAGTGTCGAAGCCCTGCTGAAAGCTGTTCTGCAGTGCCGATAAATACAGATAAATGCTGTGAATTCGATTATATGCTGACTAATAGGTGTGGTACCCAACATCGCATATAGACCGGGGTATTACTGACCCACCGGCCATGCTTCAATACAATGTTGAATATCAGGCAGACGATGTCCTTAGCAGTGAGATTGGACGATGCTGGAGGGAAATAGCATATTGAATGATTGCTGCCGCAAATCGCCAATACGGCAGGTTTTTCAGGCAGCGTCACGGCATGATTTTCATCTGCAGCGAGCCAAGGCCTGCCAGAATTAGCGGTCCCATTTAAGTGCAACATAACGTTGCCCCCTAATGGTTCGAATCAGTAATAATACTTGCGACTCTTTACGACTATCCTCAATGGCCTGATGAAACATTGCCACAGTGTTTACAGGAATTCTGTTTACTTCCAAAATGATAGACCCTCTCTGGATGCCTGCCATCGCTGCAATGGACCCAGGCGTTACCTGTGTCACCACTACACCTTCTCCAGCCCTGGCGTTGAACTGCTCTGCTAACTGAGGGCTTAATGCCTGTACAGTTAAACCAAGTTCATCAATACTGCGGGTAGAATCCTGAGAAACTCGTTGCTCTTCGTTAAGTCTACCAATAGATACCTCTATATTCCTGCGTCGACCATCACGAATAACTGTGAGTTGTGCACGACTACCAGGAGTAGTAAGAGACACCCGGTTGCGAAAATCACCCACATCAGTAACAGGTTGATTCTGAAAAGCAGTGATAATGTCTCCCTGTTTTAATCCGGCTTGCTGAGCTGGCGAGTTTTCCGATATCTGGGCAATTAACACCCCGCGGGTTTGTTCAAGGCCAAAAGACTGTGCCAAATCTGCGGTTAAAGGCTGGATTACAATTCCCAAATAGCCACGTATAACTTCTCCACTGTCTATGAGCTGAACGGCAATAGTTTTAGCCAGGTTGCTGGGGATAGCGAATCCGACCCCCATGTAGCCGCCACTACGTGTAAAAATTGCTGAATTAATACCAATCACTTCGCCATCAAGATTAACAAGGGGACCGCCGGAATTACCTGGATTAATGGCAGCATCAGTTTGTATAAAATCTTCATAGTCGTTTATGCCCAGGCCAGTACGATCCTTGGCACTGACCACACCAACAGTTAGGGTATGATTCAACCCAAACGGATTACCTATTGCAGCCACCCATTCCCCGACTTCAAGCATTGAAGAATCACCAAACAATAAAAAAGGCACATTACTTGCCATTATTTCAATCACTGCTATGTCGGATTGAGGATCTGTACCCGTTATATCAGCCTCGAATTCACGCCCGTCCTGAAATGTCACATGGATATTCTCGGCGCCTTCAACAAGATGATTGTTAGTGAGAATATAAACTTTGTCTGATAGCAAACCATTGGCTACCGAGAACACAAAGCCTGAGCCCTGATTAAAAGTACGTGGTTGACTCTCTGGACTATCCTGTCGGGGCACTCCTGGGAAGCCTTCACCAAAAAAGCGTCTGAAGAAATCATCATTGAAAGGGTTGAAGAAGCGATCCTGCAGAGAGGATTCTTGTGAACTTTCCACCTGAATAAAAACTACTGATGGGGAAACCCGTTGTGCTACGTAGGAAAAAGCCTTGCCTGACTGGCGCAGGCTGTCAAGACCTCCAACTTGAGCACTTGCTGGAAATATTGTGAGTGCAAAAAAAATCCACAAGTATGAAAAAGTAACGTATTGTTTAAACATAATATTTCTGTTTGTCCAGATGCTCCGACAGTTACCGAATTTGCACCGTGAAATTTGTAAGATATCCACTGTACGCGTATACCGAATTCATCTTCATTGCATATAATTAAATTAGTGACCGACTGCCTTAAGTAGAATAATGTTTTCTAACAGAAGCCTAATCCACGTTAACAGTGGCTTGATGAGCGTCTGCAGTATCTCGACATGTGGCGGAAAACATTATGGCAAGTGTTACAGAATCAGCCAGATCCCTTTGCTTGTTTAAACCGCGATTTCCCTGAGTGCTATCGGCCTTGATAGCGGTTTCAAATCACATCGGCAATTCTCCTTAAACCCTGTAAAAAATTACTGTAACTTTGCAATGTCAAAGGGGACAGGTCTTTATTGATAAAGGGACTCTATGAACTACCGATAATTTCCTGAAAATGATCCTGTAAACCAGGAAAAACAGCTAACGGGTAATACCTGATACTTAAGCAACTGACCTATAGGGCAATTACCAATGCTGATCAACAATACCGGGATAGATAGTAGGAGCGGATTACTACCGACAATTGACCTGTATCAATATTAGTAGTTGTAGGGATAATTAGAGGCAATCTATAGCTCAATTACCTGTAATGTAAGATGACAGTGGGGGGCATTACTGTTGACTGACTATATGGGATGCATTTTTATCGCTTGCTTATGCTGCCTGGCTGAAAAACACAGCGTCCAATTCCGCCCAGCTGCATTAGCGTGCTTGAATCAGCCTTCTTTTTAATAGTTATTTACGTCTTTTATTTGCCTCTTTTATTTACCTCTTTTATTTAATTTTATTTTTGATTTCCATCGTTTGCTTTTCTTTTTAAACCAATATTTCAACTTTTCTCCACGAGCACCGCCAAAGTCAGGTCACTTTTACCCCTGCATTACCCATAGAGTGGATTATACCCTTCCCTTAAACCAGCCACCGACCTTATTTTTATGTCAGGCGTTATATGTTTTTGTTGAAAATCTCTTTAGGTATTTATACCTAGTTATAGGTACATTTTTTTTAGCAAAATAGACTCGGCATTGATATATAACAATCTCGATATGTAACATTTGGTTTGTAATTATTTTATATGTAATACTAATAATGTTTGGCAGGTTTTAATATGAATTTTTACCATGATGGAAAAGCAGAAAAATGAAAGAACATGAACAATTGAACAAAATCCTGCATCAACTCAATCAGCCACTTACTGCTATCAGCAATTATGCTCATGCCGGTCGCACTATGCTGAACAATTGTGATTTTGACAGGGAATTGCTTCTGGGTTTATTTGAAAAAATATCAGATCAGGCTGCGCGCAGTACTATTATTAGTAAGGAACTGCGTGAGTACTGCGATAGTTTCAGAAAGACACAAGCGTAAGCCCCCGTATAATGGATAAAGCCCAGATAGTTCATATAGTCGATGACGATGCGGCAATCCGGGATTCACTGTCTATTCTTCTGAAAACGTCCGGGCTAAACCCGGTAACCTACCCCGATGCGCAAGCATTCCTCAAGCATTATGATCCCACCAAATCCGGCTGCCTGGTGTTGGACATTCACATGCCTGTGATGTCCGGGCTTAATCTGCAGGATGAATTATTAGCAGTAGGCACCACATTACCTATTATTTTTATTACCGGCCATGCCGATGTGGAGTCCGCTGTCCAGGCACTTAAGGCTGGTGCTTTCGATTTTCTTCAGAAGCCCTTTGACAATACAGAATTATTGGCATTGATCAAACAGGCGCTGGAAAAGGATCGAAAAAACCGTGCTGCCCTGGTTAAGCAAAAGCACATCAGGGATCGTCTTCAAACCCTTACACCACGGGAAAAGGAAGTGCTTGATCATATAGTTGACGCCAAGGCTACCAAGGTCATCGCTATCGAAATGACATTAAGTCAACGCACTATTGAAATCTACCGGGCTAATATCATGCAAAAAATGCAATGCCGATCGACTGCCCAACTGGTCAGAACAATCAGTGAATTTAACAGTACCACTATCTGACAACGCCAATACAAATGCTGATAATCCAAACCTGAATGGGCCTTGCTGCGCCCATTAATCAGCAGGTACTTTACTTGCACATTTGATCCTGATCAATTAATGCCAGATGGCGTTATCTATTATCAGTTTTCCTATTTTACTCAACTCTAATACGGAGATTATGCTATGCAATTGACCAAATACGATCCCACTCGCTTCATCAACCGCATGCAGGATGAGATCAACGAATTTTTTCATCAAAACGGCAACAGAGGTTTTCCTGCAGTCTTTGATGAAATGGAAAGCTGGACCGGAATGGAGTGGTCTCCAAGAGTCGATATCAAGGAAGAAGACAGGCAGTTTATCGTTACAGCTGATATTCCTGGTGTTGATCCAAAAGACATCGAGGTCACCATGGAAAACGGTATATTGAGAATATATGGTGAACGAAAAATCGAAAAAGAGGAAAAGAAAAAGAATTACCGCATGCAAGAATGTTCATACGGCACATTCGAACGATTATTTCGTATGCCGGAATCGGCTGACAGCGACAACATCAAGGCAAAGGGCAAAAATGGTGTACTGACAATAACTATTGCAAAAAGCCCTGAAACAACACCACGCAAGATTACCATTGAATCCTGATTTTAATATAGCGGCAAAGACTTTTCCGGCACAGGGTAACATCCTTCTTTTCACGTTAGATAGGTTGTTTCCCAGACATTCTCCCATCTGTCGCACTCTGTGCCGGTTTTTTATATCACTATTTCTGACTTACAGACAGCTTAATAGCGGGTAAAGATACTATGCGCTGCAGTATCTTCATTAAATCCTCTATAGCAAACAGATAAAATTTCCCATGCAAAGAAAACATAAACTGAATGTCGGTTATATATTGGTGGTTATATGGCTACTTCTATTATTTCATGCCCTGTTCGCTCCCCTCTCACGACAGGCCGAACTCAGTTACAGTCAGTTCGAACAATACCTTGATGAAGATCGTATCAATCGCGTTGAAGTAGATGAGCAATTTATTCGCGGTGAGTTCAACAGCGATATTAATGGCAAGACCTCCTTTATCACCCCACGACTCGATCCGGCATTGGCAGAAAAACTGGCAGAATACGATGTCGAATATACCGGTATAATAAGCAGTAATTTTCTCAGCAATATTATTTCCTGGATAGCACCGGCATTGGTTTTTGTTCTGGTGTGGTTGTTTGTCTTCAGACGATTTGCTGAGCGCCAGGGCTTTGGCGGCATGATGAACATCGGTAAAAGTAATGCACAAGTACTGGTAGAAAAACATACCGGTGTCAGTTTCAGAGATGTGGCCGGCGTCGATGAAGCCAAGACTGAATTACAGGAAATAGTGCAGTTTCTTAAGGAACCCCAGCACTTCACCAAGCTGGGGGCCCATGTCCCAAAAGGCATTTTACTGGTGGGCCCTCCTGGTACGGGAAAAACCTTAATTGCCAGAGCACTCGCAGGCGAAGCCGGCGTCCCTTTTTTCTCAATCAGTGGTTCGGAATTTATTGAAATGTTTGTCGGCGTTGGGGCTGCACGTGTACGCGATCTATTCGAGCAGGCAAAAATACATGCACCAGCAATTATATTTATAGACGAAATGGATGCTTTGGGCCGGGCCCGCGGACTGGGGCCAATAAGTGGCGGCCATAATGAAAGCGAACAAACCCTCAACCAGCTATTAAGTGAAATGGATGGTTTCAATAGTTCCACCGGTGTCATTATCCTCGCAGCCACCAACCGACCGGAAATTCTGGACCCAGCCTTGTTGCGTGCAGGTCGTTTTGATCGCCAGGTGATGATGGAGCGACCTGACAAAAATGGCAGAGAACAAATTTTACGAATTCACACCAAAAACATCCGTCTTGATCAAATTCTCAAACTAGCCGATGTCGCTGCTTTAACCACCGGATTCAGTGGTGCCGATCTTGCCAACCTGGCCAACGAAGCAGCTATTATTGCTACCCGTCGCAATGCAGAGAAAGTGACTCTGGATGATTTTGTCAATGCTATTGAGCGTATAGTTGCCGGACTGGAAAAACGTAGCAGGCTGATCGATCCGTTAGAGAAAAATATAGTCGCCCACCATGAAATGGGGCATGCACTGGTCGCCATGACCCTCCATCCTGATCAGACTATCCAGAAGGTATCTGTTATCCCTCGGGGCATTGGTTCACTGGGCTACACTATCCAGCGGCCTGCCGAAGATCGCTATCTCATCAGTAAGAGTGAACTCGAAAATCGACTGGCAGTTTTACTGGCTGGGCGTGCTGCCGAACAATTGATATTCCAGGATATCACCACCGGCGCTGCTGACGACCTGGTCAAGGCAACCGATATCGCCCGTGCCATGGTCATGGAATACGGTATGTCAGACAATATTGGACTGCTGACACTGGAAAAACGCAAAAATTTTTTACTGGACATGGAAAAGCATTTCGTCACGAGTGAGGATTACGGCCCTGACATTGCACAACAGGTGACTACAGCCATCATGAAGTTTCTTGACGACTCCTATGATAAAGCCTGCGCTATTTTGCAGGCAAACCTCCCTCTTCTGAAGGAGTCAGCGACACAGTTGTTTCAGGAAGAAACGTTCAATGAGCAGAAAATGCTGTCGTACAGGGAAAGATTAAAGCCTGGTTGTTCCACTCGTTCAAAGTCACCACAAAAGACAAATCAGAATCCCGTCTCACACAAGTCAGGCAGTTCGCGCAACCCGGTCGCCCGGCACTTATGATAATACTGATGTGTAATATTTTTTTACGCCGACTTTCACAAAACCTCTCCAGAACTATCTTGAAAATACCTGCTGCTGATTCATCGAAATAAAACACCGTTAGTGATAGGAGGCCTTCCTCACAAGCAACTTAAGCTCAGGCTGGTATTCCAGAATGTTTGCCATAATGTCTTTCTCCGACAGATTAACCAGATCCTTGTCTATTGTCTTCAAAAGGACATCTTTACATTCATGGCCCAGATGTTTGCGCAACTCACCCAGAAAATGCGGCGGGGCTATAAGCATAAGCTTGCTGAATTCACCAGCCTGGTATTCCTTATTCAAGAGACTGCATAATTTTTTTGAAAATTTTATCTCTTCATGACTTTGCCGTTCACCGGCAAAGCTGTGGAAACCTCCGCTGCCGCTTTGCTGGGTTCCTGCTTTATCACTGTATATATCACCAGGTTTCTTGCGTCCCTGTATATTAACCTCCTCAAACACCATCTCGAGACTCTCAAGAGGGATGTGCGTTCGAAATATTTTTGCGCGACTGTTATCTGCTATCAGGATATACAGGTAGTTTTTGCTTATCATAAAACATGCTCCATCCCTTACTGTTTTTTTCACCATCTGATCATCATCAGCGCCGGTTATAACTGAGTTTCTTCCCGATTCTGAAATGTTTTTCCGGGGCAAAAATTGAAATTCATTACTGCAGCCATCCCTTTTGTCCAGCCAGTCGTCGCTAATCCCGCCTCTTAGCACTAGAGTCCAAAAGGAAATGTTTCCGGCATCCCGGGCCCGGCTTCCGGCCCCAATGCATCCACAGCCCGTGTTTCATCAAACCAGATATACTCATCAAATTGACGGCACAGGCTTGCAGTAAAATAATGGCTGGCCATCTCTGAATCCGGCCGGTAGATCACTCCAATGGCCCGCTCCAGCCGGGTTTCCTCCAACGCTGCTGCCAGGGTTTTGTCCGCATCTCGCAGCGGCAAAAGGAAGGCATCAAGCCCGCTGTCATGACACAGACGTTCATAGGAATCAGCGCGTGCTGGCAGTACCGTCTTGATTTCCATCGGTGCTCCCCAGTCTTCAGCAGCCGCTACTGTCCCATGATCGGTACCGAAACCGATCAGGTAAGCATCATCACCATATTTTTTCCTGCACAACGAGCCAATATTAAATTCTCCACGCGCACTCATTTCAGTAGCGCTGGCGTCGCCAAGGTGGGAATTGTGCGCCCACACAATAGCTTTACTGTGAGGGCCGTGAAATTCCAGCAGATGGTTAAGTGTGTCGAACATATGGGTATCGCGCAGATTCCAGGAATGCACAGAACCCTGGTACATTACCCGGTAATACTGCTCTGCATTCCTCACCAAACGGGCATTGGACACGGCATCCAGAAATTTACGTCCGTCATCAGAGGAATAATCAAGGCGTTTTTGCAACAGATCACGCAACATGGAAACCACTTCCGGTTCACAGTTTTCACTCCGGCCAAGCAATGCCATTCTGCCATAGGTAGCCGGATCACCTTCCCATGGCATAAGACAGCCATAGCGCCCCCTTGCCTGTTCCGCCGCTACTGGATCGACCTGTTCAAGATAGGAAATCACCGCATTGATTGAAGCATACATGCTGTAAAGATCCAGGCCGTAAAAACCCGTCTTTTCACTTTCACTTTGACTCCCCCGATTGTGGCTGCGAAGCCACTGTACAAACTCCAGTACCTGGCGGTTCGCCCACATCCAGGTAGGAAAACGACTAAAAGTAAGCTCCTGCGTTGGCTCAATCCGGGTCTCACGAATAAAGTGATCAATCTGGGCAGCATCAGGCCAGTCTGCTTCAACAGCGATAAAATTAAACCCTTTGCGGGTAATCAGTTCCTTCGAAATCCTGGCCCGCATCTCATAAAATTCTGCACTCCCGTGAGTGGCTTCGCCCATCAGCACCAGCCTGGCATTTCCGATTCGCTCCAGCAGGGAATCAAGGTTCACCGTGTCGATGGAAGGAATATGAATAGCGGCCTTTTCTATCTGTTCTGCCAGTGGCTCCGGTGTCGGCGACCTGGTGCGTAATCCCGGTGCAAGTTCCCGCTCAACGTCCTGCCAGCCTTCCTCACCAATCAGGGGTACGAAACGCACACCACCCAACTCTTCCACTTCCAGGGTGCCGTCTGTCATTCGGGTAAGGCGAAGCAACTGCTGCTGATGCAGCGTCGGGCCAGCGGGAATAACCAGACAGCCACCGGGTGATAACTGTCCCGACAGTGAATGGGGAATATCAGGCCCACCCGCTGTAACGACAATGGCATCGAAAGGCGCATGCTCAGGCCAACCCAACGTGCCATCACTGCATCGAACTTCAACATTGTCATAACCAAGGGCCTGCAGGCGATGCTGTGCAATGTTCGCCAGGCTCTGGTGGCGTTCAATGGTGTAAACCTTCTTCACAATGCGTGACAATACAGCCGCGGCATAACCCGATCCTGTACCAATTTCCAGCACTGTATCCCCTGGCATCAAGTGTAAAGCCTGAAGCATCAAGGCTACGATATAAGGTTGGGATATGGTTTGTCCCTCCTCAATGGGTAGAGGTGAATCGTCATAGGCGAATTCCACAAGATCCATACCGACGAAACGTTCACGCGGCACAGTGGCCATCGCACTCAATACCGCAGCGTCCTGAATACCCCGGTTTTTCAGTAACGCCAGGAAGGCATCCTTATCGTATGTAGTCAGTGTTTCCATGACACTCTCCTTTTTTGAATGCAGGAAAGCATAGCCCAGCAGCGGCAGGCGAAATTGACGTGCGTCAAAAGTAAAACTGCCGCCGCTGTTAAATTAATCAGCCTGATAATTGACCAGATATAAGGATGGTAACAATGGGAGGTATTACATTTGACTTCGATGGCAAGGTGGCCCTGATTACCGGAGCCGGTTCCGGCATTGGTGAGGAGACCGCATTGAAATTTGCCGCCAACGGCGCCAGCATTATGATTTCAGACATCAATACCGAGAGTTGCAAGGATTTGCTGTCCCGCATACAGGATTATGGTGGTGAAGCGGCTTTCTTCCCCTGTGATGTCTCCGATAACGGACAGGTCGAGGCGCTGGTAACGCAGGTAATTGCGAAATTCGGACGCCTTGACATCGCCTGCAACAATGCAGGAATCGAAGGAGAACAAGGCGTAACGGCAATGGGTAGCGAAGATAACTTCAACCGGGTAACCGCCACCAATACCAAGGGCGTATGGCTTTGCATGAAGTATGAAATCCCGCAGCTGATAAAAAACGGTGGCGGTGCAATTGTCAATCTATCCTCCATCGCCGGTCTTATCGGCTTTCCTGGGCTGTCTGCCTACGTCGCCAGCAAGCATGCCGTGGCCGGACTTACTAAAACCGCTGCCCTTGAATATGCTGAATCCAATATCCGGGTCAATGCTATTTGTCCCGGCCCGATCATGACACCCATGCTGGAACGTATTATGGAAACAACACCGGGTTTCAGGGAGAAGGTTATCGCTGGTGTCCCTGAACACCGCATCGGCAGCCCGGCTGATGTAGCCAACATCATTCTTTATCTATGTACCGATCAGGCCAGCTATATTACCGGTCAATGTCTGGCTGTTGATGGTGGATGGGTGGCGCAGTAAATAGCCCGGCAAACAAAAAAACTCTTTAAAATTTAGCAAAAAAAGTAGGCTGAAATGGCAACAATTATTCGAGAAGCAATTGGTATTTTCTTTGACGCCAAGCACCTCGAGGCCGCGATCAGGGATCTGCGGGCATCGGGATTCAAGCACGACGAACTGGGTCTGCTGGCCGGGGAAATCTCGGTTGTAAAATCACTCGGCGAGCTCTATACGAAAACCAATACCCATACAGATACTTCGCTGGCACCGGAAACCGCCTTTGTCAAAAAAGAGTCCCTGGGTGACACTTTCCGTTCTCTGGCTGGTGCACTGGTTTTTACTGGCGCGACTACTGCCATGGGAATAGCAGTGGCCTCGACAGGAATCTTCGGTGGCGCGGTACTTGCCTCGGCAACCGGAGCTGCAGGTGTTCTTACCATAGGTGCGCTGATAGGGATGCTGATTCACCAAAGCGACGCTGAATACCTGGAGGAACAGGTAGATGAGGGCCATCTTCTGCTCTTTGTCCGTGTCCGCAATCCTGAAGAGGAAGCCAATGCCATCAGGATACTTTCACGGCATGCAGGATATGATGCACGTGTTCATGAGGTTAAGCTTAAATAAACCGGATCAATCAAACGCGTGCTTCAGGAAAAATCCTGGAAAATGCGATGTACAGGCCATGACATGAGTAATGGCGTTACTGTCATATTCATCCCCCGATTGATAATTATCAAAAAACCGGTTCAATGCGCTGACCCGCTGCGCATATGCATTGACGGCCTGCAAGCCCAGGGAAATTCCATAATTGGTAAAGGCAAATTTCATATCTCGCCAACCTTCCTGGCGACAGAAATACCCCGGCGGATGAATCCATAATCGATCAAGCTGGTCAAGGCTCCCGGCCCTCTGTACTAGCGCCCATTCCTCTTCGGGAAAGAAGTGACACAGCCACATCATCATGCCCAGGCCGAGATCCTGATCGATATGCAATGTTTGATAGTTTGGCGCCATCAGTGCATACATCTCATTGATTTCACGACCAAGCTTGGCGGCATCCAGCAAACGGTAGACCACATAACCGTCATAGGCATCGAGTGCACCAAGACCATAGCCCGGATAGGGACCAGACAGGTCTTCGCGCATTTTCCAGATCACGCCGGCACCGGGAATAACAAAAGCCGGATGGATGTCTTTCACCAGTTTTACCGCTTCATCATGATATCCGACATCAAACCTGGCGTAACAGGTCAGGGCATAAATCCACATCGCCAGATAGTGATAATACTGGCCATCACGGTCTGCCGCCTCCCCGATACGCAGGCCCCGTGGGCGACCCAGCACACGATATACCTCATCAACCAGTGTTTTTGCCTGCTCAAGGTATTTTGTGTCTGCGGTTTCCTGATAGAGAGACAGATAAAGCACCAGGCCAAAAGCATCTGTCCACAGGTAGCGCTGCCCGTTGGGCCAGATGCTATTGGCTTCCATCCACTGCAGCTTGGCTTCCACATAGGAAATATCTTTAAGCGCCATATTATCCTCCCGAGACCTTTTTACAGGCACATGAATCTATAGATCAGTTTCGACACAGCAGCCAGCCCTGCGCTTTCAGGACGCTTTCACCAGCATCTGTACAACGGGTTTATGATCGACAAAATACCTCCAGACATGCCTGAAAACCCTGTGCTGATTTGGATATGGTGCCAACTGCACCGCTTTCTCCAGATCGCACCAGCAGTATTCAGTATGCTCGTAATTCAACACCGGTTTCAACTCTTCATCTGGCCAGTAAGCGACAAATACCGGCACCATTCTCAGCTTGCCAAGCCTGGTATCAAAAAAGACATCTACGAAGTCGGCACAATACAGCCTGCTGACTTTTGCCCCGGTTTCCTCTTGAAACTCCCGGATCATTGCTGCCGATATCTTCTCACCTTTTTCTATGCGGCCAGTCACATGACACCAGTAGTTTTCCCCACTACGTTTGAGCAGCAGAATCTTTCCTGAAGGCCCGGGCCGCGATAGAAGAATCCCGGCTACTGCATTGGTATCCAGGGCTATGGCATTCATAACAGGGTTTCCAGTGTCAGATTAAAAATATAAGATCGTGAAAACAAACTCGGGTTGTTCCCGGCATTATTAAAATCACAAAGCCTGACTATTCCAGCACAGCGCTTGCTTAATTCCGACCTCTGGAAATTTCTGATTCCGCTACCGCCACATGTTGTTTTACAGCAAGAAAACTGTCGGGATTGACAGAAATGGAATCGATTCCCGCAGCCACCAGGAAACGGGCAAAATCAGGATGGTCACTTGGCGCCTGCCCACACAAGCCTACCTTGAGTCCGGCTTTATGGGCGCTTTTGATTAATGCAGTAATGGAGCGGCGTACCGCTTCATGCCGGTCATTAAAAATTCCGGCAAGTTGGGCAGAATCGCGGTCCACACCCAGTATCAGTTGTGTCAGGTCGTTGCTACCGATGGAAAAACCATCAAAGCGTTGCGCGAATTCCTCGGCCAGTATTACATTAGCCGGAATCTCCGCCATGACATATACCTGCAGGCCTGCCTCTGCGCGCCGCAAGCCGTTATTTGCCATCACCTCCAATACAAGGTCCGCCTCCTCCGGCGTGCGGCAAAAAGGGATCATGACGATGACATTGTCGAGCCCGATCTGCTCGCGCACTTTTTTTACTGCCAGGCATTCCAGGCCAAAACCTTCCCTGTAGCCTTCACTGTAATAACGGCTCGCCCCGCGCCAGCCGAGCATGGGATTAGCTTCCTGCGGTTCAAAATCGGCACCCCCCAATAGCTTCGCATATTCATTGGTTTTAAAATCACTCATCCGCACGATAACAGGAGATGGATAAGCTGAAGCGGCAAGACGCGCTATACCCATGGCCAGGGTATCAACGAAATATCCCGGTTTGTCCTCCCGGTCCCTGGTTAAAGAAGCAATCTGCCGACGAACCTTCCGATCAGAAACCCGCTGCGGTTGCAGCAAGGCCATGGGATGAATACGGACACTGTTGTTAATGATAAATTCCATCCGTGCCAGTCCTATACCATCGGCCGGTAGTTGCCACCAGCGCAGGGCCGCGGCTGGATTTGCCATATTCAGCATAATATGGGTGCGAGTGACAGGAATATCATCCAGACTGACGTCTCTTACCTTCACTTCAGCATTGCCTTCATATATAAACCCCCTATCTCCCTCGGCGCAGGAAACAGTGACCTCACGCCCGGCTTCGAGAATACGCATGGCATCACCGGTGCCAACTACCGCGGGTAGGCCCAGTTCACGACTGACAATGGCAGCATGGGAAGTACGTCCACCATGATCTGTTACAATAGCCGCTGCGCGCTTCATTACCGGTAACCAGTCAGGATCGGTCATCGTCGTCACCAATACTGAACCGTCCTGGAATTTATTGCTGTCCACAACGGAAGCTAGTTTGCATATTTTCCCCTGGGCAACAGCATCACCAATACCGGTTCCACTGGTCAGACATCTGCCTTTTTTCTTCAGAGTGTAAGTTTTTAAAGTAACCGCAGCTTTTCTGGATTGCACTGTTTCAGGGCGGGCCTGGATAATGAACAATTCACCACTCACACCATCCAGAGCCCACTCCATGTCCATTGGCCTGCCATAATGACTTTCAATCGATACGGCCCAGCGCGCCAATTGCAAAATAAGGTCGTCGTCCAGAACAGCAGACCGGCGTTCCCGGGCTGTGGTCCTGATCAGTGCCGTAGGCTTGCCCTTGCCCAGGACAAGTTTCTTTTCCTTGGCCCCGATATTTTTATCAATAAGCGGCCTGAGTCCCTTTTGAGAAAGCAGGGGTTTGAATACGAGATATTCATCCGGCTCCACATTACCCTGAACCACGGTTTCTCCAAGTCCCCAATTGGCATTGATTAACACAAGTTTGTCGAAGCCTGTTTCAGTATCAATGGAAAACATCACGCCGGCTCCCGCTTTATCTGCTCTCACCATATGCTGCACACCGACTGACAATGCTACTTTCATGTGCTCAAATTTATGAATATTCCGGTAATTTATAGAACGTTCAGTAAACAGCGAGGCATAACAGCGTCGACAGGCGCTAACCAGTGCCTCCTCACCCTGCACGTTAAGAAAACTTTCCTGTTGACCTGCGAAGCTGGCATCAGGCAAATCCTCCGCAGTAGCACTGCTGCGCACAGCCACTGATAAACTGCCTTTCTCATTTTTTCCCAGTACCTTGTAGGCATCATGTATTGCGGCTACCAGATCAGCAGGAAACGGCTTGCTCAGGATCATGCGGCGTATCTGCTTCCCGATGGTAACAATATCCGCATCGCCCGCTTCCAGCTGGGCCAGCTTTTCGGCTATCCTCTTTCTCAGGCCGGTGCTATCCAGGAAATACCAGTAAGCATCTGCAGTAATGGCAAATCCATCGGGTACTCGAACGCCACTTTGTCGCATATGCTGCAGCATCTCACCAAGAGAGGCATTCTTGCCGCCAACCTCATTAAGACGGGTGTTATCAACCTTATCCAGCGAAACAATTAATGTTTTTGCCGAAGCTTTACGATGATCCTGGGAGAACTGTCTGTTCATCGTGAAATTGAAATTCTACAGGGGGTCAAAAGTCTCACACTTGGCAAGGCTCCTGACATGACCAACGATTATATTCTCGGCCAGGCAGCCATAATCCTGGTTGAAACGGCAACTGATTACCTTGCAGGCACCAACACCGGCTTTAGTACTTTGCTTCGTATGCTTGCGAGCAACAAAAAATGTGTCGCACTGGGGGCTAGCTCCATCGCCTACCGTAATCGCTCTGGTACGACATTTTTTCTTATCATTGAAAACACATTCTTCCATACTGCATTGCTTGATCAATGGTATATCCATCATCACTTTCATCTTTGTCTACCTCGTTTGGAGTATTTTTACATCTGCCATCGCTATTACTGGTTAGTATGAATTTCCAGCGCCTTGTTATATCCATAACTTGTTATATCCATAACTTTTTTTATCCATAACTTTTTTATCCATAAC
>Ga0181607_10002250_pt1 | contig 17066 bp, 12 predicted proteins | sample 041ome_9_FD_132420 | JGI IMG/M metagenome (GOLD analysis project Ga0181607, IMG submission 132420) | Coastal salt marsh microbial communities from the Groves Creek Marsh, Skidaway Island, Georgia - 041413US metaG (megahit assembly) | ecosystem: Environmental > Aquatic > Marine > Intertidal zone...
CAGGTGGTGGTAGTAGTAGTGCTAGTTCTAGCGGTATTAGTTTTAGTGGTGGCGACGAGGAAGGGGACGATACGGGCGGCGGCGAGGACGAGAGCGCCGACTCCGCGAGCGCCGGAGGTAACACGTTCCTCCCGACCGCGGATCATCGCGCCGGCGCGGCAGCAAAAGAAGCGATGGACATGAAAAAATTGAGAGAGTCGTTCGATATCGTGCTCCCTCAGTTGTGGATACCGAAAACGCCGGAGTGGAAGAAAGCGAACGTGAAGAGAATTTTAGTGACGAAAGCGCAAAATAGCAACAAGTACCATCCGAGCGGCAAGAATAATCCGGAAGTGTTACCGGCGGATGATTTGCACGAGAAACAATTCAAAACATGTGCAGTCGTCGGGAACGGTGGCAGCAACTTAAACGCCAATTACGGAGAGGCCATCGACGCGCACGACGCCGTTTTTCGTTTCAACGACGGTCCGACTGTCGGTTTCGAAAACAAAGTCGGTTCGAAAACCACCTTCAGAGTCATCAACAACGCGTGGACCCGAACGTGGTTGCGACGAAAACCAAGAGGTGCGTCCGAAGACGCGTTGCTCCTTTTCGGCGCCGGTGCCGCGAAAAGCATGGACGCTTTGTACAAGAAATGGGGCAGCGAAGAAAAAGTGTACTTCATGGCGCCCGAATTCGCCGGCGCGGCGCGCGGCCAATACAAAAAAGCCTACCTGGCGTTCGCGGACCTCAAAGCCGTCTCTGTCAAAGGCCGCAACTCCCCTCCAACTGGCGTCGAAGGTTTATATTTCGCCATGCTCACGTGCGAGTCCGTCGACTTGTACGGTTTCGGCATCGAACCCGACCCATCGACCCCGTACCACTACCACGACAAAGTCAAAGGCGTCGAAGCGGCGCACTCCTTCGGCTTCCAGGCGGTATTTTTAAGAATGTTGGAACACGGCGGGCACATGAGCGTGTGCTTGGGAAAGAAAACGTCCGATCCGCCCTCGTGTTCTTCGATCGAACGGTGATGGTAACGGTGGTAGTAGTGCTGGTTTTCAGCGGTAGAGAGAGAGAGATATTTGTAGCAAACGTGTGTGTGTGTGTGCGTGTGGTAGCGAGCGAGTTGGAGTTGTAATAAATAACGAGCGTGTATTTTAGACAAAGTATATAGACTTTTGCCCATATGTTTCGGGGAACGAGAAGGAAGGACGTTTTTACACCTTTCTCTCTCTACGAACTCTCTCTTTTTTTTTTTTCTTTTGTTTTTTCCCGCCATCCTCCGCCTTTCTTTGCGTTTGTTCTCCTCTCGCTCTCCTTCAGCCGCAAAACCACAGATTTGTAGTAATTGTCCCTCTCCCGTTCTCTCCCATTCTCTCTCTCTTTAAACACACGCGCGCGCGCTTTGAAAGAAAGGTAAGGACCTCTACCTTTCCCCCCCCGTCTCTCTCTCTCTCCGTCTCTTTTTTATATCGTCGCCCGTTTGGGGAAGAGAAAACACTTCTTCTGCGCTTTTGAACCGCGACGAGAACTTCTTCTTCGAGAGAGAGAATTACGTCGATTCGATTGCGCCGTGTCGGCGTGTGTCTTTTGTTTCATTTTTTAGGATCAATTTTCTCTCTCTCTCTCTCTCTTGTTCTCTTTTGAACGAGGAGTCGGAAATCGGCCGATCGCGAGCGAAACGCTGACGCGACGAAATTTATCTCTTCTCTGGCATTCTTTCGCCACAGAGTCTCTCGTCGTAGCGAGTAGAGCAGAGTTCGTGTTTTCGACGACGCATTTTTCGAAGAAGGATTTGGAAGAAGGAAGAAGAAGGAAAAGAAGGAAAAAGATGACGCGAAACGGCGGCGTCCGACCGGCGGAGAAAGCCGCGCAGGAGCAGAAAGAAAAAGAAGCCGCGATGGCAGAGAAAGTGGAATTAGAAGACGATGACGAGGAGTACTACCCGAGCGGGGCGAAACCGGCAGAAAAAGGTGAACTTTTGCTCTCTAAAACGCTCGCGTTGAGGTGCCCTAAAGGTTTCGCGTTCATCAAATCGAGCGAGTTTGAGCAGTTTAAAGAAAACTGGGAAGCGAATAAAGGGAAGAAGAAAAATCAAACGTCGACGATGAGTGGAGGTATTGATCCGATGTCCTGGCGGTCTGGGATTTTCGATCGACATAAAGTTGCGACGCCGTATTCTGGGGGAGGACACGCCGCGGCCGCTGCGCCAGTCGCGCCAGTTCCGAAACCGGTAGTGTCTGCACCTCCGGAACCACCGGCAAAGAAAGAGGTAGACCCTACCATTCTTCAAAAGGTCGAGTCGATTATCAATACACCGGTGTTAGAAATTCCACTGGCCGGTGGCAATAAGACGGACGAAGAGTGCACGGAGGAAGAGTTAGCAGAGAGGAAAAAACAAAGAAAAGCAATGAGAAAAAGAGAAAAAGAACTAGCAAAACAAGAATTGAGAAAGAAATTGGAAGAGATTGCAAACGCAAAGAAGAGAGTTGAAGAAATCGAAAGAAAGAAAAAAGAAGATTTGGAGAGAAAACAGGAACAGTTACGAGCGGGCGCTGCGAAACCAGGCGGGTACGGATTCAACCAGTACGACAACATGTTCAACGACATGTTACCGCCTGCGGATGCGTACGTCGCAAAAAGACCAGACCCATACGCAAACAGATCACTGAAGCCAAGCTTGAGTCTCGGTTCCGACCGCACTCACAAGAGAATGCGCGATGGACGCATCATTAAGAATCGACGGATGTTGAGAGAAGCGCAAATCGAGGACGAACGGCAAAAGAGGAAAAACGCGTTGATGAAGTCGTGCAGAGACGTTCTGAATCACGTGAAAAGAAACAAGTTCCACTGGATTTTTGCACAACCCGTTGATGCGGTAAAGCTTGGCATTCCCGATTATTACGAGATTGTGAAGAACCCGATGGATCTCGGTAAAGTGAAAGAGAAGTTGGACGGGAAGAAGTATTCGTGGCCGACGGACTTTGCGGACGACATGCGATTGATTTTCGATAACTGTGCCTTGTACAACGGGACGACGACGGATGCTGGACAAATGGGCGAAACCGTCCGTGGCGCTTTCGAAGAAGCGTGGGTGAAGTACAACGTGGAACAAAAAATGAGCGACGAGGATGACATGCGCACGAAAGAGGACATTGAAATCGCCAACACGCCGGAAGATCCAATCAGACAAGAAGAAGTCTTCGCGGAAGAGCAGGCCAAGTTACTCGCGGAAATGAAACGCGAACTGGCGGAGCTGAAAAGACAAAAGAATGGCGGCGGTGGATACACACCCCGAGATCGTGATATGGACGGATTCTTAGATGATGACTTTGACGCGAACATGTACGACGACGATCCGGAGGAGTATGCCGTCGCAAAACGCGGTCCGACTGGTAAACCAAGAGGTCGACCGGTCGGCAGTGGCAGCGGTCAACCGAAACCTAAACGACCGCGCGCGACACCACAAAGCAAAGTTACGAAAGATCGCAAGTACATTGAGCTCGATCAAGAGCCGTTGCCGACTAGAGAGATGACGTTTGACGAGAAGCACGCGTTGACGATGTCGTTGCAAGAGCTTCCGGAGAGCAAGCAAGAGATGGTGATTACAATCGTTCAGGAAGGACAAGCTGCGATGGGTAAAGCCGAGGGCGATGAGATTGAAATCAACATTGAGGAACTCGATTCGAACACGCTTTGGAGACTTCAAAGGTACTGCGATTCGCAGCTGAAACCGAAGAAGAGCAAAAAATCGGCGTCGGCGATGGATTTGGTGAAGGAAGCCAAGGCGCGAGAAGCGGCAGCCATGCGTGAACTCGAAGCTTGCGAGGCGAACTTGAAGAAGAATCCAAAGAAGAAGTCTAATGTCGACTTGACCGCTGTAGCGGGCGCATCCGGTGAGAAACCCGCAAACTCGGACTCATCCGATTCCGATTCCGATTCGGACTCGGACTCTTCGTCTTCGGAAGGCGGCGACTCGAATCCCGAGAAGGGTAACAAAGCCGCCGGCAGTGGCGGGAACGACGATGGGACCTCAAATGTTCGACCAGTCTCTCGAGTCGAACAGTCGACGAATCAGCTCTTACAACCCGCTGTTGACGAATTGGGCATCAAACGCGACCAAAAGCAACCCGTCGCTGCGGTGCAAAATCCAGAGGGTTGGTCCGATCTCAACAAAAAGGATGACACTGCAAACACTGGTGCGGCACCCGCGGCGGATGCAAGCGCACCCACGGAAGCCGTCGATGCTGTCCCGGATGACTTGTGGTCCGATTTTGAAGCCGCAGCAACGCAAAAGAAGGACATTGAGGCGAATCGAAATGCGGAGATTGAGAAGCGCGAAAAAGAAATCGCCGAAGCCGAGCAAAAGTTGAAAGATGAGCAAGCGCAAAAAGAAAAGGAAGAACAAGAAAAAATCCGAAAACAAAAGGAAGAAGAAGAAGCAAAGATCCGAGCCGAGGAAGAGGAGCGCGAAAGAGCGAGAGCGGCGGCGAGAGCGGAGTTACAAGCGGAGACGAAACAAACGATCAACATCGAAGAACAGAGAGAAGCGATGAAGGAGTTTGGAGGCGAAGGCATGGTCAGTGGCATGGAGAAGCACGCCGCACAGATCAAAGAAGCTCTTGGAAATGGAAACAATGGAGAGCAATAGTGATCTTCTGCAAACGAAATCCAACAATTAAACGGAGTACTTTTATACATATATAATAACAACATTAGCAAAACAAAACGAAAAAACAAGAACAACGAGAAGAACAATGGAAACAATAATAACGCCAAGACGATGGATATGGTGCGCGAGAAGTAAAGATAGTTTATTTGTCAATTAAGAAAGAAACGTGAACATAATTGTCTCACCCCAAAACGACGGTGTGAAATATCTATAATTATTCGAGGACGCGATACGAACACGTGATGCTTGTCTTGTTGTTGTGTGCATGATAATAATCAACACAATAATATGCGTATCGTTTCTTCTTTACAAAACATCTAAAACGACGACGAAATATCAAGCGCGTGTGTTGAACGCAAAATGACGACTCTCACTTTCTCTCGTCCTCCGCTTCCTCTCTCTCACTCTCTCTCTCTCTCTCCTTTTCTCTCCATTATTCCTGTTTGCTAAAACACTTTGTTCTACAAAAATTCTCTCCTCTCCTTCACTTCCCTCTCTCCTCTCTCTTTCGTCGGTAGGCGAACTTACAAGGCAGAAGTCAAGTAGATGGCGAGCGCACCGGAACCGATGATACCGGCGAGCGTAACCGCCCAGTACAACAAGTTACCTTCGTACTTGTCGCCGTCCGACTTGAATTCTTCCGGGGTGTAGATCGGGGAGTATTCGTCAACGTTCGCCTTACCGTTGCGGATGCCCAAGGAGTAGACGTAGCCAGCCTTGCCGTCGCGTCTCTTCGGGGCGGAACCGGCTTCGGTGGAGCCCTTGTAGCCGACACCGGCTTGGCCACCCTTGGCTTTGGTACCCTGTGATGTTCAAACGAGAAGGAAGATTCGATGGTCAGCTTCGTGGATTAAAATCGCGCCAGAAAGAGGAGCACTTTACTGCTCTGAATCTGATTTCTCTCTCTCTTCATTTTTTTTTTCTTTCCCCGAAAAAGCCGATCGGCTTTTCTTTTTTTCCCTCTCGCTCTCTCTTATCGAGAGGCGAGAGAAAGAGCGTATCAAATATTATGAAAAAAATAAATAATAATGAATCGAAATCGGTCGCGCGCGGACGCGCGGACGCACTCGAACCTCTCGAACTCACGCGCGATTGAACTCGAGAGATACTCTCGCGTTCGAACGAGCGTCGATCGATCGACCCCAAAACTCGCGCGTCGCGTCGAATACGCTCACAGGAAATTTCCAAATTGTTTTTTTCTGTTACAATTTGGCACTTCCTCCCTTCTTTACTTTCGCCCATCGGACGCGATGTTGAAGATTTTTAAGCGTACAAAAAAAAGAGAAAAAAAACGAAATCGGAATTCGTACCCTCTTCGGTCCGCTCGCGTTCGCTTGAACGGAGAACGCGGCTCTCTTGGAGACGGTGGTAGTTTTCGCGACGGAAACTTTCGCGCCAACGAACGTGGATGAAGTCAAAGCAGCAGACATGTTTATTATTACGTGTGTGTGTATAAATGAGTGATTTTATAAGGAAAAAATAGTTTTGGTTTCGTTTTCCTCCTTCTTTTGCAGAAAGGAAGCACAAAAAACGAGATTTTCATCGAGAGAGAAGAAGATCGATCTTTTCTTTTTGGGGGGGGGAGGGAGACACACAAAAAAGAAAGAAAAAAAGGTAGAAAACAAAAAAAAGCGAAGAGAGAGAACAAACAACAACATCGAGAGAGAGAGAGAGAGATGAAGAGAGAACGAATTCTCATTCGTCGAGACAGACGCGCGGGAGAGAAGCAAAAACATACACTTCGGTGCAATCCATAACAATAATTCAGAGAGAAGAAAATAGTTACATTACACGCGCGCGCGGCGAGATAAATAGAAGAGAGAAAGAAAGAAAGAAAAAAAAACGATGAAAAAGCGAGCATCATCGATGATGCGACCCGGCGGCGGCGGCGGCGGTAGGGTTCGCGGCGTGTTTCTGTGCGTCTGCTTGTGCGCGATTGCGATGATTTTGATGATGTTTTCGACGATGATGGTGCCGCCTTCTTCTTCTTCCGACGGTGAATCGTCGTCGTCGTCGTCGTCAATAACGCCGCGAGGAAGGACTCGGAGCAACGCGTTCGTCGCCTTCGCTTCCGCTGCCTCCGACGATGATTTCGAAGACGACGAGGATGAGGAGGACGACGACGACGAAAACAACGGCGATGACAACAAAGTGTTTCACACGGAAGTGCGAACGTTGTACGACCCGAACACTTCCGGCGTGTATGGTTTCCAGTCCTCGGAGGAGTTCAGGGAGAAAGTTTTCGAGACGAGGGACGTTTGGGTGGTGCAAGTCATCGCGCCTGGGTGTCAACCGTGCAAAGAAATGGCACCAGCGTTCAGCCGAGCCGCGTTGTCGTTAGAGTCGGTGAATATAAAGTTTGGAGCGATTGATATCGCCGGTAACGAAGATATCGGACGGTTGCTGCAAATATCGAGAGTGCCGGCCATCCTCGGTTTCGGAGGGAAGAAGACGTGGAATCCGTACAGAAAAATAGCGCAGAAATTGTCCAACGAGTATCTGGGGGACGCGTTGACCGCGAGAGCGTTGAGAGAATTCGCGGTGAAGAACTTACCGGACGACGAAGTCGCGAGAATCGATTCCGTGGATGAGTTGAAGAACCTCGTTTCGGACGAGATGCCGACGTTGGTGTACGTGACGGATAAAAGCGAGACGCCGTTCATGTTGAAAGCGTTGGCGTGGAACCAGAAGAAAAGAATTCGCGTGGTGGAAGTGACGTATGACTCTTCCACGGATGATTTATTGCCAACACCGGTGCTTCCTGGCTTGGAACCGCACGAAGACGAGGAGGACGCCGTGAAGTTGGCGTTGTACAAAGATGCGGATTTGACCAAGAAACCGATTTTGTTTGACGGCGAGAGCATGAGTAAAGACGAAGTGTTCGCGTTCGCGGGAAAGCACTTGGGACCAGAAGTCGGAGAGTTGGAAGTCGAGGTCCTTAAAAACAAGAAAGACGGCGAGGAGAGTAAATCCGCCGACGAAAAGGAAGGAGAAGCGGGAGACGAGGATTTTTCGTTATTCATTGAAAAGAAACCGAACAAATTCGAGCAAGACGTGATGGAAGTGAAAGAATCGGTGGTGGTTATGTTCACGAAACGAACGGACGAGTGTGGCGTTAAAGTGAACGAAGCCATTGACGCGTTTGCAAAGCTTCAATTCCAAGCGGAGCTTTACGAATACGTCGTGAACCGAGACGGCGAGGATATTCCGAAAGCGGTTAAACTCGCCGAAACGCAAACCTTGGGTAAGTTTCCGAACAAAGACGAGTGCTTCTCGTTGATGTATTACCCGTTCAGTGACAATAAAGAAGACGATGAATCGTACCCTTTTGAAGTTTCTGAGGATCATCCAGTGAACGACGCGAATTTGAAAGCGTGGATGTACGAAAATACGCCAGATATCGTTTTAAGAATCACCCAGGACAACTTGGACCAGTATTTAGCCTCGGATCCGTTCACTCCGAAATGCGTTTTGTTCTCTCAAAAAGACGAGACGCCTGGAATGTATAAAACCTTAGCGGCTAACTTTAAGGACGATTTCCACTTCGGTTTCTTTCGAGCCGAGAATAAAAACGATCCAAACTTGCAAAAGTTCAACATTCCGAAGTTACCCGCGGTGCAATTACTGTTCATTAATCCCGCAATAACGCCACAACAAGAGGCGTCTGGAAACGTCCAAATGAACTCTGCGCCATTTCCTGGACCGATGAACTACATTTATCTTCGTCAATGGTTGATGGAAGCTAGAAATCAAATCAAGAAGAAAGACGAGGCAAAGTCGCCCGGGAAAGTCACACCGCCGCCGCACGTCACGACGCAGAAGGAATTCCAGGACGAGTGCGAATCCAAAGGCGGTTTGTGTGCCATCGCTTTTATCCCTGGAACGAGTTCTTCTTCTCAATCTATGTTTGAAGACCGCGTGGAGAGAGCGTTTGAAGCGGCAAAACTTACGAGCGGACGACCGTTCTCGTGGATCATTGTCGATCCGATTGTCCAGAAAACGTTTGCAAAAGCCTTCGACGTTTTACCGCACAATTCACCAACCGTGACGGTTTTGCAACCGAGAAAAGGAAGGTACGCGACTATGAGTGGATCTTTCGATCCTCGCGAGCTCGCCAAGCACTGCGAATTAGTCTTGAACGGCAAAACGAGAACGTTTATGATTCAAGACGTGCCGAAAATAATCGACGGCGGCGAGAGCGAAGAAGAGAACGATTACGAACCCGAGGAACCAATCGAGGAAGAGTTTGATTTGAGCGACATTATGGGCGAAGAAACCGAAGACGCTACGCTGGGTATGACGAGAGCAGAGATTGCGGAATTAGAGAGAAAGAAGGAAGAAGAGGAATTAGCGGAAGCGGCGCGCATCAAGGAGGAGGAAAAGAAACAACAACAAAAGAGCGGCGGAGGAAAGAAGAAGAAAAAGAAAGGAAAGAAGGGAAAGAAGAAGAAAGAGGAGCTCTGATTAAAACAATTAACGTTGTCACGCGATCTTTTACGAATGACTCTTATCTACGTTCTTTTTCACTGTGCACTATACAAGCGCTCTATTCGTTATCTATATACGTAAACTACACTGTCTAAGTCCTCACCAAGGAAGCCGCGTCTATTCTCTCTCGAAACGGCGTATACAACCACGCTTTAAACTCGCAAGGCGAACCGTCGTCGTGCTCCCACTTCTCTGTGAATATTGTATCCTCTTTAAATTCGTACAAATGAGGCACGTGAGGTGGTATCCGTATCACGTCGTCTTTACCGTATTCAATCGTCCTTTCGCCCGTACCTCCCGCGACGAGCGGTTTCTTCAAAGTCGTCAAGAGCACTTTCCCGAAAGCGATGTAATTCACTTGCCAACACTTGTGCACGTCTCCCGAACGCTTACTATCTCTCTTCGAAAACACCACGTTCACGTATAAATCCGCGTCGTCGTTCTTCCCTCCTTCCGGCGCAAATCGTAAATACGACCCGCGCTGGTCGGTGAACACAGCGTTCGCGTTTGAAAGCGAAGCCGGTGGCGCTTCTTTTACGTTTTCGTTGTTTTCGTACGTGAAAAATGTGTCGACGCCGTTGGCGTCGCTCCTCCTCCTTCCTCGCGTAAAAATCATCATCGCGAACAACACGAACGACGACGACGACGCGATGATGATACCACAAAATGACGACGACATCGAGAACGTGCCGCGTTTTTGCGCGACACCGCTCCTCATTCGATGAGAGAAGAGAGAGAGAGAGAGTTATTTACGTTTACTGGGTTATACATCAGATATTTTGGCGAGATATTTCTACTTTTTGTTTGTGTGTGGTAAAAAATTTTGGTGTGTGATGTGCGCTATAATATATTTCCCTTCTCTCTCTCTCTCTCTATGACGATGATGATGACGTTAACGATAAGATTTTACGCCCCGGTGCGCTCGACCCCCTCTTCCGCCAACGGGTTAACCGTCGCTTGGTACCCTTTCGTCCAGTCCGCTCCCGGGTAAAACACTTCCCACCATCCCGGCGAGTACTTGTTGTAAGGCGCGGTCCACTTGGACGGGTCCACCTTCGGAAACGCGTCCGCGGCGATCAACTCGTTCGATTTCAACAACTCCGCCCCGGTTCCGTCCACGGAGCCTTTGTACACTCGGTCCATTCTTAATTTGATAAACGTGTTCCACACTTCGTCCGTGGTCATCACCGCCACGCACGGTTGGCGGATTTTTTTCTTAACCTCTGGCATCGAGTCCAAAAACGTCGGATTCGGGACGATCCAAAAGTCTTGCGGTTTCTCGGTTTCTCGGTAAAAGCGTCGGCGTTCGCGCAAGATTTCCGGGAAGTGTTCGTTGTTTTCGTCGTTGAGCATGAAGTCCGCGTTCGCGATGCAAAAGTAATACTTGCGAGACTGTCGTTTTGTTTTCAGAAAGAAGAAGAAGAGAGTTTGAAAGTCAATATTTATTCGTAATCGCCGCTCTCTGCGCTTTGCTCGCTGCGTGTGATTTTATCCGATATCTCGGGAAAGATCTCTCTCGTCTCTCTTTCGTCGTCGTCGTCGTCGTCGTCTTCGAGTTCGCGGCAACACGCGAAGATCGCGGAGAAAAAGTACACACACTAAAAAAAAAGGAAAAGAACACCCCACATCACTCACCTCGTTCATGTCGATGGTCTTCTGCGCTTCGGCGCGAACCGAGACGTTTCTCTTGGTGAAAGTCGTCTTTCTCGATCGGTGCGAATGCAAAGACACCGCGTTCACTTTCGTCGGGTTTTGCACTTTAGCGGCGGTAGTGGCAAACATATTTTTACGATGACGACGTGTAGTTTAAAAGAATAACGCGCGTTGTTTTCTCTCTCTCGTGCGCCAGAGATGTAGCTTCTCGTCGCGCAAAGAGCGAAGTTTTTGATGTTTTTTGTTCCCAAGACACACACAAAACGAGAGAGACGAGAGAGATTTTTCGCAAAAACAAGAGAGAGAGATCTTTCTTACTAAACCCTACACCCTAAAAAACAGACGAGCGAAAAAAAAAAAAGCTCGCGAAGAAAAGCCGTTGCAAAGAGAAAAGGAACGCAGAGGTGTGTGTGCCTTCACAAACAGGAAGGAGAGCAACAGCAGCAGCGGCGGCGGGGAAAACGACCCTCTGCGAAAAAAGAGCGGCAACAATGGGAGTCTTTTCTGCTGGAAGCGGCAGCAACAACAGCGGTGGTGGTGGTGGTGGTGTCGGTCAACATCGCAACGCGCACGCGCAAGATTTGCTTTCCCGAACGGAACACTTGCTGAAAAAGTACCAAAACCACCTCCCGGAAAACGCGGACGAACGAGTGAAGAGAGAGATTGGCATCGAACAACGAGGACGACAACAATATAATTCACGAGCGAAGAATGGTAACGGACAGGCGATGACGAGTGGTGGTGGTGGTGCGATGGGGAAGTTTAGTAACAATAGCAACGTGGTTGAAGATGACGAGAGCGGTAGTACTAGGAATAACTCGTTCGAACAGTTTTTATACGCGCTGGAAGCGAAACTGGACGACATCTCGGACGTCTCGGAACGAGCGAAAACAGAAACGAACCGAGCGGCGATCGCGGCGATGCACGCCGAAGTGAGAAGAGGGAAGAACAGCTTGCGAGGAGAAATACCAAAGTTGAGGAAATTAGCGACGAGCGACGCGAAGATGAAGAAGAAAAAGAAGAGCAACATGGACGACGACGACGAAGACGCGTCGACGATGTACGAAAGAGACGAGAGAGAAACGCTGATTGACCGGCTCGAGCAGAGAATAGAGGACGTTCCTGATGGGGTATCGAGAATGATTCCACGAACGCCGTCGAAGAAAGTTCCGCATCAACACAAACGGTCGTTATCGAGAGACATCGAACTCGGGTCGATGGGATTCCCAAACACAAACCCGTTCGAACAACCGGAAACGCTTCGCGAACAACATTTGTACAATAATAACAAGAAGAAAGACAATAACAGATTCGAAGGCATGGAACACACGGAAGAGAGTCGACAGTTTCGTCAAGAATTCGAAGATAGAAAGAAAAAACAAGACGTCGATTTGGACGAAATCAGCCGAGGTTTGCAAACCTTGAAACGTCTCGGCGCGGACATGGACGAAGAGATGGCCCGGCAACGACCGGCGATTGAAAACATAGACTTTAAAATGGACGGCGCACAAGCCGAGATGAAAACGGCCAACATGCGTTTGAAAGAAACCGTGGAGAAAGCGCGATCATCGAGGCATTTCTGCATCGACGCGACGTTGATTTGCGTCTTACTCGGCATCGGCATGTATTTGTATCGCACGTTGAAGTAAAAAATATATAAGTTTTAATATACGATAATAGCAAAGCACATTAAAAATACACACGAACAAACACCCACGCGGCGGCGCGCTCGAAACCTACTCACTGTTGTTCTTCATCTTCTTCTCGTTCTCGATACACGCGTGAAGAAAACACAAACTCTCTCTTAAAATAATAATACATCGACAAGAACACAGACAGAGAGAGATTCCACATCGCATCTCTTCTCACTTCAATTTACCATTCGCGCTGTTAAACGCCGGGTGCACTCTCACCACGAAACAGCTCGCCAGCAAGAGCAAACTCGCGTACCTCCCGTCCACGGCGTCCACGAACCAGTACAGGAGAAAAACAATCGCAGAAATGCACGCGTAAAGGTACCCGAGCGCGGTCAGTTTCCCTCCTCGTTTCGTCGTCGAAGAAGACATCTTGTTTCGAAACTCCCCAAACTTTTTGAACGACTCCCACTGGTTCTTTCGCTCTCTTTGCAACGCTAAGATGACTTCTTCTTCTTCAGAAGTTGTTGATGTCGTCTGCTCCGCCGTCGTCGCCGCAGACATACACAAACACACGGAGAGAGGAAAGAGAGAGAGAGGAAAGAGCGTGGAAGACTATTTGACGGCGTGAAAAGAGTAAAAAATTTGAAAATTCGCTTCAATTTTTTTTACTCTGCGCGCTCTTTCAAAAGTACATTTACACACACACTTACACACAGAGAGAGACAGAGACGGGGAGAGAGAGAAAGAAATAGAGGAAGAAGAATAATAATAATGGGTAAGAGTTACGTGTTAGACGACGACGATTCTTCGGACGACGACGACGATAAAGTTCCAGATATCGTTTCGCCTCTGAAGAAAATCGATTCGGTGATTGAAAACACGCAGAAGAGAGAGAATGAAAAAGAGGAGGAGGAGGAGGACGACGACGACGACGACGAGGAAAAGGTTAATTTGACCTTGGACGATGACGACGAAAAGAAGAAGGAGGAGAAGAAAGTGGACGCATCTTTTGATGACGGTAAGATTGCAAAGATTGAAATTAAGTCGGATTCGGACGAACCGGATTGGATGAAAGAGTATCAACCTCCCGTGGTGGAAGAAGATTTGAACGAGAAAAAGACAGCCAAAAGCAACACGCCGAAGAAGAGGAAAACAATCATCAGAGACGACGATAACGACGACGACGACGACGACGACGATAAGAAAAGCAACAGCAGCAGTTCTGGGTGGGGGTCGGATGATGACGACGAGGACGCGAAACCGTTAGCGGTACGTCTGTCGGAGAAGAAACAGAAGGAAGTTTTGATGATTGACGACGACGACGACGACGACGACGACGACGAGGATAAAATGGACGTAGATGGTGACGGTACGGAGAAGGAGAGAAAGGAGAAATCGACGACAGGCGATGATAGAAAGAACAAGGAAAACGCAGAAGATAGTAACAAGACGAATAAGAGAAAGATCCCACCGGCGTTTATCGGCGGCTCCGTGCCGAAATCAAAAATGCCTCTTTTGATTAACCACGGCGCATTGCAGAAAACTGCCAACTCGACGATTTTGTTCGAGTGCAAAGGCTCGGGGGAAGCCGTAGATTTGTCAGGCGACGTTGGCGTGGTTGGACGATTATTAGTCGAGCGCGAAGCGCAACCGACGGGAGGAGGAGGAAGTAAAGCGTCCACGTCGAAACAACAATCGCAAGCTTCCATTAAAGTCGATTTAAAAGGCGTCATGTATTTAGCGAGAACGCACTTACTATCCTCCACGGTTGCCATCATCAACGTCGGCGCCGAAGACGCGAAAATCGAAACCTTCTTCGACGAATACGTCCAATTACGAGAGGACCCGTCCGCAGAAAACGTCGCGTGCGTTGGTACCGTCAACGACAACTACATACCTCTCGAACCCGGGGACGAAGGGTTCGAGGAACAAGAACAGCGAGAGACGAAAGCGACGAAAGCCGCCGCGGGTAGAGGAGGCGGCGCCAAACGCAAGAAAGCGCCCGCAAAGAAGAAGAAGAAACCGGCGAAGAAGAAACCCGGTAAACGCTAGTAGACCACATATACAAACATTAATAATACCAAAAGAGAGAGAGAGAGAATCATTGCTATCATTCATACATAGTAATCTGTATTAAATTCATCGTTCGTTCCAGCGTTGCACTTCTTCTTCTTTTTTCTTTTCACATCGAAAGCAAAAAAAAGTTCCCTCGTCAGAAGCAAAAAAGAAAGCGCTGCGAGCGCGCAAAACAATAACACTAATAATGTCGAAGAGCAAAACCTACAGACTCAAATCCTTTTCCGACGAGTCTTCGTATCAGCGATACACGCTCTCGAAACATTCCTCGGGCGTGATGCTTCTCGAAGGCCACGGGATATGCGCGAATAAAATCCCGCTCAGTGCGAGGAGTTTTACCACCAAGGAGCATCAACAACATTCATCACACCACGGGGTGCGAGACGAGGACATGGATTTTATCGCGGACCTAACGGACGAATTGGTCCAGTTTTACGTGAAGCAGTTACTCGCTCAGAAAGCCGTGCGCGAGGTTTCAAAAATCGACGACCGGTTCTCGATGTTTAGAGTCGTAGCCGTGGAGGAGGAGAAGAACGGGTTTCGAAGACCGAAAGAACAAGAGAAGAGGATGAAGACGAGAGAGATTGAGAACGAGCTGGAGGAGATGCTCGGGATGGAGACGATGATGATTACGGGCGCCGGCGAGTCGAGAAAGGAACACTTGATCTACGACGGGAAGAGACAATACGAACGAAGTCACTCGCCGGTGATGGACCAGATTTTAGGTGGTAGCGGCGGCGGCGGTGTTCCAAAGCGTTTACCGGGTGAATTTGAGGCGAAGAGTTTAGCGGAGTTGGAAGGGTTGAACACGGCGTTTACGCCGATGAAGAAGAACGAGTTCCCGTCCTCGGCTTCGGTGGAAGATTTGACCTTGGAAGGATTAGGTATCGAGGAGTCGGACCCAATCACCGAGTCGGCGATGAAACCGAACAATGGCAGAAGAAACGGAAACGAGATGGAGAACATGAAAAAATTAGCCAAGGAGCAAAAGAGGGAGAGAGAAGCCGCGAAGAAATTGAAAGCAGAGCGTGAGAGGAGAGAGAAGAAGCAGGCGAAAGCGTTGGGAGGGTCGTTGATTGCAAACTTATTTAATAAATCGCCGGACAAAAAGAACACCGGTGGTAATACTAGCGGCAACAACGAGAAAAAAGGAAAAGAAGCGGCGGCGACGACGACAACGGCGGCACCTAAATTACTGAGCGGTTTGGGAAAGCCGGCGGTGGTCGTTGCAGTGGCGACGAAGCAGGAAAATGGTGCCTCTCAAGCACTGAAAGAGAAACCAAAGAAGGAGACGAAAGTACCGGAGAGAAGAGAACTGCAAAAGGTGAGAAAAGAAATCACGGCAACTTTGCGAGGCATCGAAGATTCGTTCGATTTAGTTCTCGAAGACGCGGAGGACGGAAAGGTAGGCGCGCATGAAAATGCCGAGAAATTCCTTGCAAAGTTGAGAGCGCTTTCGATGGCGATATCGAAAGCTGTGTAAAACGCGCTCCTCGAACTATCAAAAGTTTGAGAGAAAAAATAGGGAAAAAAAAGATTAGCGCGATTTAGAAATCACAAGGCGTTTGTAATCAATGAGAAGATAGCAGCAGCAGTAGCAGTAGCAGTGACAGTAGCAGTAAACAATTCAATATTTCTCTCAGAGACCTTCGATATCAATCCCGTTAAATGCGCGTTTCAATTCAGCCCGCTGATTGTCGGCGAGACTCTTTGGAAAGATAACTTCCGTGACGCGAATGACGCAATCGCCTATGATCGTAGGATTGTGTTGATCTGGCATGCCTTTCCCTTTGACCACGTATGTTTTTCCAGGCGTACTCACTTCCCTCGTATCGAATTCGAACTTTTTACCGTCAAGAAATTTTACGGTAGCTCGAAAGCCGCACAGCGCTCGGCTCACGGGCAAACGCACGTCGAATTCCAAATCGTTCCCTTTTTCGCTTCGCCTGAAAATGTCATGCGGCTCTTGTTTGCAAATTAAAACTAAATTCCCTCTCTTGCCGTCTTTTGCTGGCGCTCCGCGACCGAAATACGTGAGCTTTGTTCCGGATTTCCATCCGGGTTTCACATCTACGTCCACTCTTTCCTCTTGCACGCCGACCGTGGCAGGCACCAATAGCTGTTTTGTGCAGCCGTGGTATAACTCTTCGAGCGAGCACCGAAATTCAAAAACTCGATCGCCTTCGCTCGAATCCGGTGACAATGGTGCACCGTTCGCGTCTCTTCGTCCTCGCTTATTCGCGCTACCGAATTCGCTTCCAAAGTCCATATCACCGAAGTGTTCCTTAAACATTCGCATGGCTTCGTCCATCCCGAAACCCGGTTTCGCCTGTCCTCCTCCCGCATCGAACCCAAATTTTCTTCTCGCGTATCTCTCTTGCCTTTGCTGTCTTTGCTGCTCAGCCCATCTCTGCTGATCCTGAAACCCACCAAAACTTCCTCCTCCCCCTCCTCCTCCTCCTCCTCCTCCTCCCCCCCCCCCCCCCCCCCCCCCCCCCACCCCCACACCCCTCTCCCCGCTTGCGCCGTCACCACCCCATCCCAACACCATTCCGTCG
>Ga0181607_10002251_pt1 | contig 17059 bp, 16 predicted proteins | sample 041ome_9_FD_132420 | JGI IMG/M metagenome (GOLD analysis project Ga0181607, IMG submission 132420) | Coastal salt marsh microbial communities from the Groves Creek Marsh, Skidaway Island, Georgia - 041413US metaG (megahit assembly) | ecosystem: Environmental > Aquatic > Marine > Intertidal zone...
CTTCCTATAGAGCCGTGGTAGACCACCACGTTGATAGGCTGGATGTGGAAGCGCAGTAATGCGTGCAGCTGACCAGTACTAATAGCTCAATTGGCTTGATTTATGCACTGAAAAAAATTTTTTCAAATATAGATATAAATTTCAATTTATACAAATACTTTAGATGCGAACATTAAAGAAACTAATATTTCTGTTATCACCTACTGAACGTAAACACGCGGCATTTTTGTTGATAATGAACTTGATTATGGCTTTACTCGAAATGATTGGTGTAGCCTCAATCATGCCTTTTATAGCAGTATTAACTAATCCTACACTTGTTGAAACAAATGTCATTTTAAATAGTATTTTTAAAGCTTCGAACATTTTTGGTGTTACTGATAATAATAAATTTCTTTTATTTTTAGGCATACTTGTATTTGTATTATTGATAACTTCACTAACGTTTAAAGCAGCAACAACTTTTTTCCAACTAAAGTTTGTTCAAATGCGTGAATACAGTATAGGAAAGCGTTTATTTGAAGGATACTTAAACCAGCCTTACAGCTGGTTTTTAGGCCGACACAGTGCAGATTTAGGTAAATCAATTCTTTCAGAAGTAGGAGTTATAATAAATAACGGCATGCAACCTTTTATGGTCTTTGTATCAAATACAATGATTGTAATTTTGTTAATTACCTTATTAATGTTGGTAGACTCTAAACTTACATTAATTGTTAGCTTTACATTAGGAATTGCTTATGGCTTAATTTTTAAACTAGTAAGAAAATTTTTAAATCATGTAGGAAAATTAAGAATGATTAATAATCAACTACGGTTTACTGCTATTTCTGAAGCATTTGGTGCAGCAAAAGAAGTTAAAGTAGGTGGTTTAGAGGAAATTTTTATTAAACGATTTTCTGATCCTGCTCAAATTTTCGCCAGAAGTCAGGCCTCATCATCTGCTATAGCTCAAATACCTCGCTTTGCTCTTGAAGCAATAGCTTTTGGAGGCATTATATTATTAATCTTATTTTTGATGGCGAAAACAGGTGACATCGATACTGTTTTACCAATTTTGTCACTGTACGTTTTTGCAGGATATCGTTTATTACCAGCAATACAACAGATTTATTCATCTTTTACCCAACTTAGTTTTGTTAGACCTTCAGTAGAGTCTTTGTATGATGATTTAAAAAGTTTAGAAAAAAATAATATAAATCAAGTTCAAAATAATTTTTTATTTAACAAAGCAATTTCACTAAAAAATATTAGCTATGAATACCCAAATGCTCCAAGAACATCATTAAAAGATGTAAGTTTAAATATAACTGTTGGAACAAGCGTAGGAATAGTGGGTGCTACTGGAAGTGGTAAAACTACTATAGTGGATATAATTCTTGGATTGCTAGAGTCTCAAAAGGGGATTTTAGAAATTGATGGCCAGGCTATCACAAAAAAAAATGTAAGATCTTGGCAAAGTATCATTGGTTATGTGCCTCAGAGTATTTACTTAACAGACGACACAATTGCTGCAAACATTGCTTTTGGTGTTGACCCTAAGAGCATTAATCTTCATAATATTGAAAAAGTATCTAAAATTGCAAATTTACATCAATTTGTTATTGATGAATTGCCTAACAAATACCAAACCACTATCGGGGAACATGGTGCAAGATTGTCTGGCGGACAACGTCAACGAATTGGTATTGCAAGAGCACTTTATCATAATCCAAAATTGTTAATTTTAGACGAAGCTACAAATGCACTAGACAACATCACTGAAAAAGCTGTTATGGAAAACATAAGTAGTATTAAAGAGAATTTAACAATCATTATGATTGCTCATCGTTTAAGCACAGTTATGCAATGTGATAATATTTTTTTATTAGAAAAGGGTAAATTAACAAATCAAGGTACTTTTAAAGAATTAGAGAAATTTAGTCATCTTTTTAGTAAATTTGTTAGTAAAAAATAATCTAAAATCGAGTAAAACTCTAAATTTTTAGAGTTCTATTATTAAAGTTTTCATAAACAATTTTTGCTTTTTTATAGGTATCTGTTGAATAGTCAGCTTTAATTTCTTTTTTATTTGCATTTTTGAAAAAATTTAAATCCAAACTATCATTATATGATAAATTAATCTTTTCTAATAAAATTTTTATATAGTTTGGATCAATTAGCTTTTCATAAATTATAAAAAAACAATTTGTATGATTTTTATATTTTTCAAAAACACTATCATAAAACAAACACCATTGTTCCAACCAATAGTTGATGTTATCTAATTCATTAAAATTTAATGGTAAATTCCATGGTTTGTGATTTAATCCAAATTCATTATGACCAAGGTAATTCATGTATCTCCTAATAAAATCATCTTTTTTTTGTAATTTAATAAAATGTTTATGTTGATTTAGGAGAGAATATGCGTGTTGCAATGGTTCTCTAATAGGAATTAAAAATATACATTTAGACAATATTGAATTAATTAAATCTATTCTATTAAAATTCAGATTATTTTTGCTTAAATACCTTTCTTTTTTTTCTGATGATAAAATCAAATTTATATAGTTTGATAGCTCATTTTTAATATAATCATTTTTATTATTAAAAAATACTTCATCAAAGGCTTCAGGACTATTTATGTCAAAGCTAATACCATCAGCATGTAGTCTCTCTTTTTTTAAAATATTCTTTTTGTAAAGTGTTTTAAAAAGATTTGGAGATAGAATAAATGGCATATTTTTATAGGTCAAAGAGGCAAACTCATTGGATGAGTATATAAAGTTTAGTAAACTTGTAGTCCCAGATCTTGGGAGACCAGTGATAAAAATGTGAGGCTTATCCTCTAATTTGATTTGTTTCAGATATATGATTTTTTCAAGTTCAAATAATGATTTATTTATAAATTTATTATTTAATACAATATCATGTAATAATTTTTGAATACTATTGTAATTTTGCATAAATTTTTTTTCTTATAAGGTGATAAACAATAAAAATTATAGTCATTTCAGTAATACCAAAAAAAGATGTGGCTAAATTTAAGTATGAATTTGATAGTAAACTTAAAATTATTATCAAGATCATAATTGAGAAGAAAATTGCAAATATTTTTATTGAAACGATAAATAATAATTTTGAATAAACAAATATTAATTTCTCTTTTTTAGAGTCTGATATTTTTTTTAAAGAAAATAGTCTTAAGATTTTTTTAAAAAGTTTAAAATTATTTATTACAATGTTAACAAAATTAATAAATTTAACAAATTCATAAATGATTATTGTGGAACAAATTAGTAATAATTGATTAATCAATTTTATTATGGTTATTTTTTTTCTTATCTTTGATTTTTTTAATAAGTCTTTTTATAGGAAACCACACTAACCCAAATATCACAGCAAAAATCGCCAAGATTATTCCCAAAGTAGCAGCTATCACACCTCCACCAACTCCTGGTCCCAAATATGCATAAGAAGAAGTAGACAGTTGACAGAACACAATAATAATTGAAATTAATTTGTACATTTATTGCTTTTCACTATTCCTTTATAATTTTCTATAAATAAATCATCTTCAATAATTCTACTCCAGGAAATAAAGCCAATATCTCCATCATCACTTTTATTAACAAATTCCCACTCTTTTTCACCTTTATTGTTAAATAATAAAAGCCGTCCATGATTTTGCTCTTCTACCATTAATGATCCATCTTTAAAGATATGTGAAAGACCTTGAGTATATGTTTTAAAGTTTTCTTTTTGTAGTTGTTTATTAAATAATTTTTTAAATTTATTTGTTTCAAAATTGTAAATCATAACTTCCGAATATTTATTATCAACAATAAAGTTATTATTGTTAAACAAAGAAATTTCTTTATTTGAAATTATATCAACATCGTGTTGCCATGCGAATGGTCCAGTAATATAATTAATAACTTTATTACTACTTGGTCTGTAATGAATTATCGCAGATTGATCTCTTATACTTAAAAATAAATCTCCTTTTTTCCAATGTTTAGAATCTGTAAACGCAGGCTCAATATCATTTAGGTGTATCGGATCTTTTTCATTAGATAAATATGAATTTAGAGCAAAATTATTGGGCAGAATTTTATTTTCGATTAAAATTTCAATTATACTTTTGCTGTAAAGAATTTTTCCACCCGGATCTATTTTTATAATTGCATCATCAAAAAATTCATTTATTTTAAATTTCTTAACATATTTGGAGAGTTTTATTTGTCCTGGTATCCAAATATTTCCTTCATGATCTAGCATTTTGCTATGATGAAAAATTCCCTCATCATTTATCCATACTAAATTTGAACAAAAATCAATTTTAAATTCTGGCGTATAATCACTGTCGCTTACAATCGATCCATCTTCTAATAATAAAGGATGCCTGTACTCAAATCTTATAGGGGCATCGTCAATAGTTAATTTAACTTGAGTATGCATTACGCTGATGTCATGCTTGTATGTATGAATTACTTCAAAATTATTTAAATCAACTATTTCTATTATAGATCTTTTTAAGCCATGGTCATACCTTGGTAATATCAAAAGAGCATTTCTCTTATTTGAGATGAATTTTTCAAATTTTTTTTTTTGTGTGTGTTTTTGTAGTTTTGGGGGAGTATTTATATTAAATCCTATTAAATGTTTGCTGGTATGATAGATATTTTTTGGAATTTCTGATAAAGTTAAAAAAATATCTCTTATAAGTTTTGGGGATTTGTTAATGCCCAAATAGGAATCTCTTAAAACTCCTGAAGAAAATATTAGTAAGATTACAAAAAATATAATTAAGAGACCAACTATCCAAACTGATATTTTTTTAAACAAAAATTTTTCCATTATTAAATTTATTATTTTACATTAGTAACCAAGAATCATATTATATTAATCATAATTTACTAACAAGAGTGAACAGAATTATTGATTTTTTTCAAAAAAAAACTTTATATTTTTATAAATATAATCGATATCATTCTTATTCATTTTTGTATGTAACGGTAAGGTAAGTTGAGATTTATAAAAATTTATTGAATTTTTTTTATTAATTAAAATCATTTTCTCTTTTAAAATTTTGTGTTCACTTATTGGCTTATAATGAATTTGAGTAATTATTTTTTTTGATTTCAAAAAAATCATTAATTTCTTTTTTAAATGAAGGTATTTTTTATTTAAATGCACAACCAGTAAATGCCAGAATATCTTTTGGCTATCTGTATTTTGTATGGTTAAAATTTCATCAAAATCTTTAAATTTTTTAATATAGTATTTAACAAGTTTATTTTTAATATATCTAAATTCATTTATTTTTTGCATCTGACCCAAACCTATTGCAGCATTAAATTCACCCATTCTAAAATTTAAACTTGGTGTTTTTAATATATAAGGATCATCTATTTTTGTTTTGATTAAAGAAAAAGTCTTAAGTTCAACTAATTTTTTATAATTTTTAAAAGAATTGGTGGTTATAGCTCCACCCTCAATAGTAGTAATATTTTTTACGGGATGAAATGAAAAAGTTGTAAATTCCGAAAATTTTGAGGCCCCAACTTTAGTGTTAATGTTTGAAGATCCGAAACTATGACATCCATCTTCAATAATCTTAATTTTTTCTTTATTACAAATTTTATTTATTTTTTTTAAATCTAGGACATTGCCAGCGTAATGAACTGGAACAAAAATATCTGGTTTAATTTTTCTTCTTTTACATTTCATTATTACTTCGTTAAATGTTTTTTCATCAACCATGCCAGTTTTTTCATTAACATCACATATGATAATTTTACCATTTAACAGATAAACAATATTTGCCACTGAGATAAAATTAATATTTGGAATTATTATTATTGGTTTTTTGTTTTTTATTGCTAAGATCGAAATTAAAAGAGCAGAGGTTCCACTATTACAAGTTACACAAAACTTCGATTTAGTGAAGGTTGATATTTTTTTTTCAAAATCTTTACAGTAAATACCATTTGTGACACTTTTTTTTTTCAGACTCTTCTTTATTAATTCAAAATTTAAATTAGACAGATTATGCAAACCATACTCAAGATTAGATGTATTTTTATTCATTTTAAATGAATTTGTGGACTCTTAATATTTGTCTTAAATCATTAATTGATAAAAAAGATTTATTTAAATCACTTGAGTATTTTGTTTTGGTTTTTAATTCACTCAACTTGTTTTTCTTCTTATAATTTTGTATATTTATTTTAGAGTGATAATTTAATATAACAAAATGATTCTTTCCTTCTAATGTATTTGGGATATCGCTCTCTGAAATCAATTCTTCATGAATTTTTTCACCTGGTCTTAGACCAATATTTATAAATTCAGCATTTTTATTTATTGCTTTTGCTAAATCTGTCACCTTAAAACTTTTTAACTTTGGAACAAAGATTTCACCTCCAATATTATTTTTGTGACACCAATTAACAAATTCAACGCCCTCATCTAGAGAGATGTTAAATCTTGTCATTTCTGAGTGTGTTAAAGTGAATTTATTATCTATTTTGTTCAAATTAATAAAAATTGGTACTACTGATCCTCTGCTACCTAAAACATTTCCATATCTTACAACACTAAATTTGGTTTTTCTAACCCCCTTTATGTTATTTGCAGACAAAAAAATTTTATCTGAGCAAAGCTTTGAAGCACCGTATAAATTTATTGGTGATGAAGCTTTGTCAGTTGATAAGGCAATAACATTTTTAACATTTTTATCTAAGCAGGCATCTACAATATTCTGTGCACCTATCACATTAGTTTTTATCACTTCCATTGGATTATATTCTCCAAGATTTACATGTTTTAGAGCTGCTGCATGTATTACAGTCTCAATATTTTCCATTGCTCTGTAAAGTCTTTCTTTATCTCTAATATCACCTATAAAAAATCTGATAAAAGGAAATTTTTTTACAGGATATTTTTTTTCCATTTCTGATTGTTTAAATTCATCTCTACTGAAAATAATGAGTCTTTTAGGTTTAATTTTATTTTTCACAATTTTCCTGCAAAATTCGTTTCCAAAACTGCCCGTTCCCCCAGTAATTAAAATTTGGCTATTATTATAGAAATTCATAATTTAATTTAATCTTTTAAAAGTATTTTGACAAATTTTTGTTTCTAAAAGATTGTCTATATTTTTTCCTTCTTCACAATCTTTTATTTCTTTAAAAATTTTTTCAATTTTATTTTTATATTTTAATAAAATATTATTATCATGAGAAGTTGAAACATAAACGATATTAGATGCTAGAAATTTATTTTTAAGCATTTCTTGGGAAATATAAGTTTTATATTTTAAATGATTTTTGGAATTAAAAGAAAAATTAGGTATAGCATCTAGTCCACCAATTTTTAACTCTAAATTGTACTTTTTTGATAAATTACTCCAAACTTCTTTAATTTTAAGTCCATAATTGCTTACCAATTCCCACGACTTTTTTTTATACATAACCTCTAATGTTTTTAATGCTGCAGTATAACCTATTCTTTCTGACCAGAAAGTACTACTTATGAAACTTTCTCTCGATTTTTGCATAATATTTGCTTTTCCAACGAGTGCTGTAATTGCATACCCATTTCCTAATGCTTTGCCAAACATACATATATCTGGATTTACACTGTAATTTAAATGTAAACCTCCATAATTTTCTCTAAAACCAGAACTGCATTCATCAAAAATTAAAACTATTTTTCTTTTTTTACACTCATCTCTAATTTTTTTTAAAAAATCATCTTTTGGGGGCTCGTTTCTCATAACTTCCATAATTACAGTACCCACATCTTTTTTTTTTAAAGCTTTTTCAAAACTTTTAAAATCATTATAGTTAAAGGAAAGTGTTGAACCATATAAACTTTGAGAAACTCCATTTGTTTTTAATCCCGACAATAAATGCTGATCTAATTTTTTTGGATCATTTAAATTTGCTGCAAGATACCAATCATGCCATCCGTGATATCCACAAATAGCTATTTTATCTTTTTTTGAATAAGCTCTGGCAATTCTGATTGCCATAGCGTTGGCCTCTCCTCCAGTTCTTGCAAACATTGCATAATCTGACCATGGATGAAGATTTATTAATTTCTCAGCTAACAACACTTCTTCAATTGAATTAAGAGAAGACATATTGCCTTTACTTATATTTTCTTTTACCACGCGATCAATCTCATTATTAGCATATCCTAATAAATTTGTTCCAACACCCATTAGGTAAAAATCATTTACTAAATTTTTATCTAAATCCCAAATTTTATATCCTTTTGCTTTTGTAAAATATGTTGGCCATAAATTAGGAAGAGTAATATCAGGATTTTTAGAGAAGAACATATTTCCACTAGGTATAGATTTTAATGCTCTTTTCCACATTTTCTGTCCAGTGTTCATTTTAGACCCTTCATCTCTTTTAACATTTTTATTCAATTCAAAAATTTTTGGTTTTTTTTTATATAATTTAATAATGTCTTCAAGCGTGAAATCTATTTTAGGATAAAAGTTTTGAAATATGTTTTTTATACATTCATAATCTTTTTTTTCATCAATAGTTAATCTAAGAAAAGAAAAATTTTCTTTGTACTTTTTTTTTCCAATTTTAATGTCTTTGTTGTTTTTTATTCCAGGGGTCACATGTTCTTTTTCAAATTTTGATTTACAATTAAAATATGCATATTCTAATATTTTGAATTTAAATACTTCCACATCCATTCCATCAGGGTATGTTGGCGGATTTTCGTCTGAGAGATAATCATAATTATTTAAATTGAAATTATGTATATATTTATCAATTAATCTATAATCAACTAGAGGATTATCACCAGTTAATCTTATTATAGTTTTTAATTGAAATTTTTTTGCTGCTTTGTAGTAACGGGACAGAACATGATTTTGATCCCCTATAAAATAATCAATTTTATTTTTTTTTAAAATTTTGATTAGTTGTTGATTTGATTTATCATTTGACGTAGCAACTATAATTACATCTAATGATTTTGATTTTTTTATTCTTTCAATTAACAACTCTATTATAGTTTTATTATTAATTTTTGATAATATTTTGTTAGGGAATCGTGTTGACTCACATCGTGCTTGAATAATTGCTCCAATCATATTGTTTTCCATTTTTGGGGATGAATTAAACTTGAATTATCTCTAAATTTTTGAAAATTTAATTTAATTTTTTTTTTTTTAAATATTTTTTTTACTTCTTTAAAATGAAGATAGTTGTCAAACCCAATAATTATATTTGAATAAAAATTAAATTTTTTAATAAATTCTATACATGCTTGAAGATTGGAAATTTTGTTTTGATCTAAAAATTTATGCCATTTTTTAATTTGGTAATGTTTTTTTAGAAAATTATTAGGAATTTCTTTTTTATTCATTAGTAATAAGCCTTGTAAAAAAATTGATCTTATATGAACTTCTATTTTTTTATCTTTTAAATTTTTAAGCAATTTTTTATTCAGTAATCTTTGATCAAAAATATTAAATGGAAATTGAAGAATGTCAAATTCAAATGAATTAATAATTTTTTTTACATCTTTGATATCATAAGCAGAAAATCCTATTTTTTTCACGTATCCATTTTTTTTTAAATTTTGTAAAGACTCATAAATTATCTTTTTTTTATTTGATTTAATATCATTAATGTCATGAATCAAAATACCGTATAGATTGTTTATATTCATCCGTTTTAATGATCGTTTAACATCTGAAAAAATTTTATATTTAATATCTTTGGTATTGATATTACTTAATTTTGGTAGCTTTGTTATTATTTTGAATTTTTTTATCTCCTTAATTTTTTTTAAGGATTTACCTATTACGATTTCAGATGATCCATAATTTATTGATGTATCAATGACGCTCTTTTTACAATTTAACTCTTTAAGAATTTTGATAAATTCTGTTTGTCGCAATTTTCCAGTCTTATTTGCGATGCCGTAAAGCGAACCCAGTTGTGCACATCCAATACTTATATTCATTTATTTTATCTATGTTCAAATATTGAACAGCATTTAAATATACACTATATAATTAAATCATTATATAAATCAAACATTAATTATAAAAAATGATTATTAAAGAAATAGACAGTAAATTAATTAATACAGTTCATTCTGAACTTAATAAAAATGGATTTATTCATTTAAAAAAAAAAATAAGACCTATTTATGTCTCAAAGTTTTTAAAAATTTTAAAACAAATATATAAAAAAGGAGTTAATAACAAAGGTTTACCTGAAAGAGATACAAAAGATTTAAGAATAAATAATTTGGCAAAAAGACATAAATTATTTTGTGACCTAATTTCAGATAATCAGATTGAAAAAATATTAATACCAATTTTAAATGATAAATATTATAGACATTTGCCTGACAATTTACCTAACTATATACTTGGAGGATTTAATGGTAGATCAAGTGGTAATAAACTAGATCTTCACATAGACTCGTGCATACCATTTAAAAGTGATTATAAAAATGCTATTTTAATTTTATTTATTTTAGAAGAGATGCACAAAGATAATGGTGCTACAATCGTAGTTCCTAAATCTCATAACTCAGGAACATTTACAAATAGAAAAACAAAAAAATATAAAATTATAAATGGCCAACCAGGAGATATTTTAATTATGGATGCTAGAACATGGCACGGAACAACTGAAAATCTTTCGAATAAATCTAGGTGGGTTATCACATCAGTATTTTATGCTTGGTGGATGAAACAACAAGTTGATTTTACTAGATCTATACCAACAAATATTTTTAATAAATTAACTAATAAACAAAAACAACTCTTGGGTTTCTGCTCAATACCACCAGTTTCTGAAAAAGATAGAATTAATATTAAATGTGGTTATGAAATATTAAAGAAAATTAAAATTTGATATGAAACAAGAAAAAATATGGCTTAAAAAAAACTCTTATGATAAAAAAAAAGGATCTAAATCTCCACCATCTTATCCAAATGAGATGTTAATAAGGTTATGCACTTCAAAAAGATTTTCAAAATTTCCATTAAATATTTTCAAAAAAAATTTCAAAGTGATTGAGATCGGATGCTTTGCTGGTAATAATCTGAGATTCTTTATTGAAAATAAAGTTAAGTGTTATGGATCTGAAATAAATAATAATATGGTTAATCTTTGTAAAGAAAATTTAAAAAGATTTAAGATTAAAACACCAATAATTAAAATAGGAACAAATGAAAATATAGATTATAAAAAAAATTTTTTTGATCTATTAGTATCAATTAATACAATTCACTATTCATATAAAAATGGTTTGATAAAAGCAGTTGAGGAATATTCTAGGGTTTTAAAAAAAGGAGGTATAGCTATAATTGAAACTCCTAAAAAAAATCACACAACTGTAAATAAATCTCAATTTATTTCTGATTTTCACTTCAAATGGGGCCCAAAAGGCTTTAGGAAATATTCGGATATGGGATTTGTAAATAATGAAAAAAAATTTGTTAAAATCTTAAAAAAGTATTTTAGAAATGTCGAGACAAATTATAAAATAGAGAAATATGCTAAATTTAATTTATCTAACTTTGTATTTGTATGTCAAAAATAAGTGAAAAAAAAATTAAATATTATTTAAAAGTTATAGACCAAATCGAAAATACTAGAAAAAAAAATAATTTTAATTGGATGAATATACTTAGAATAGCATTAAAAAACTCACCCGAAGAAACACTAAAAGTAATGGGAAAAATTAATAATGCAGATAGTAAAATTTTAAAGTTGAATAAAAAGTTTGGAAAATAATTTTGAAAAAAATAAATGTTGCAATTATAGGTTTAGGCTATCATCAATTGCAAGCAATTCAAACATTAAAAAAAAATTTTAATATATATGGTTTTGATCAAGATATAAATGCTGTAGGAAAGCAATATGTAAAAAAATTTTTTAATATAGATATTAAAGATAGTCTAAAAATTTATAAAATTTGTAAAAAATATAGAATCAAAAAAGCTTTATCATTTAATACAGAAGTGTCACTGAGTGCAGTTTCTTTTATTAATAAAAAATTAGGTGATAAAAATAATAATATTGATCTAATACAAAATAAATTTAAGCTAAGAAATTTATTAAAAAAAAACTTTTTAGCTACACCTAATTATTCATCTTATAAAACTTCTCATGATGTAAATAAAATAGGTTTTCCATTAGTTTCAAAACCATTTTATGGTGCAGGATCAAGAGGTGTCTTTCTAGCGAGAAACAAAAACGAATTTAAAAAATTACTAAATGAAAATAAAAGTTTTTATAAAGATAAAAAAATTCTTATAGAACAATATATACCTGGTATTGAGTATGCAGTTGAAGGTTGGGTAGATGATAAAAAAGAAATTTATATTGGTGCAATCTCAAAAAAAAAGCGAAGCAAACCACCAAAATTATTTGATCTAAGCTTAATAATTAATTATCAGCGTCCAGCATTATTAAAAATAATTAAAAAATATTTATTAAAATTATCTAAAATATTAAGATTATTTAATACTGTTTTTCATTTAGAATTTAAGTTCTACAAGAAGAAAATATATCTAATTGATTGCTCAATTAGAGGCGCAGGATATTCAGTTTATTCTGAAATTTTATCAAAAATAATAAAACAAAACACCGACCAAATACTAATTGATATGTTTTTTAACAAGCCTGTAAAAATAAACAAATCATCAAGAGAAATATTTTTTTTAAAGTTTATTTATTTAAAAAATTTAGAAAAATTGAAAAAAAAAATTTATAACCACAAAGTAGAAAAACTTAAAACTTTTTGTAAAATTAAATTTTATAAAGGAATTAATAAAAATTCTAAAAATAAAAATATTAGATTTGGTCATATTTTGTTATCTTCATTTGATAGAAATCTTTTGAATAAAGAAATTAAATTATTAAACAACATAATTGTTTAAATGAAAAATATATTTATTTGTCTAACTTTTGATACTGATCCAGATATATCATTCAACACTAATCAAATAGACTCTAAAAATAAAAAAATTGTTGGTTGGGAGGGTTTAGAAGTTGGAAAAAACCTGATTTATAATTCAATTAAAAAAATTGAGAAAAAATATAAAATAAATATTCCTCAATCTTGGTTTGTAAGAGTAGATGATCAAATTAAATTTTATCATAACAGGTCTGATTGGTTATTAATTAAATATAAAAAATTTTGGAAAAAAATTTTGGATAATAGAGGGTCAATTGAATGGCATATTCACTTAAATAGAAGAAAAAATTATAATGAGGGGTGGATATTAGAAACAAATCATAAAATAATTAACAAAATTATTAAAAAAAATCTAAAAATATTCAAATTTCATCACAATTTGAATTGCATAAGAATTGGAGAGGCTTTTATGACAAATGAGATTGCAAAATTAATTTACAAATTAGGGATTAGAGCAGATAGCAGCTGTTTACCAGGAAGAAAAAGATTAGACGAGATAAAGTTTTTTGATTGGTCCAATGCAAAAAATGAACCTTATTTTATGAGCAGAAGTAATTATCAAAATACTGTAAAATTAAAAAAAAAAAAATTACTCGAGATTCCAATGAATACAAAATTAACAAAGTGCTCTTATGATAAAAATTATTTAAAAAGATATATCAATTTAAGTTTTCATAAAAAATATTTTAATCAAAATTTAGAAAACTTCTTAAAAGAAAAAAATTTTTTAGTCACAATGACACATCCGTATGAAATTGTTAAAAAATTTAAAAATAAAAAAAATTCTAAATTAATTTCATTTTCATATGATGAATTTCAAAAGAATTTGAATAATATTATTTTAACATGCAAAAAAATAAAAAAAAATCCTATTTTTGTAAATACTCAGGATTTAATTCAAATAATTCAAACTAAATATGATTAAAAAAAAAATAAAATCTATAATAAAAAATAGAACAGGTTATGATAAAATTTTATTTTCAGGAAGAGCAAATACATCAATTTGGAAGATAGGCTTGTATTTAAAAAAAAATAAAAAAAAAATAAATATTGTACTCCCATCAACTTTATGTGTATCACCTGCTGTGATTTTCAATATTTTAGGTTTTAATATTATATATTTAGATATAGATGCTAACACAGGTCTAATTGATGAAAATTTATTAATTCATAAAATAAAAACAACTAAAATTGATGTTATATTTTTTGTTAATCTATATGGAAATGTATTAAAAAATAAATTTTGTAAATATGCCAAACAAAAAAAAATTCTTGTTATACAGGATTTAGCACAAACCTTTTTTAGTAATTCATTAAATAAAAACAGAAAGTATATTTTTGGTGATATTTTGATTTTATCATTTGGATACTCTAAGATTTTTGACTTAAAGGGAGGATCATTAATTTTAACTAAAAATAAAGAAATTTACAGAGATCTAAATTGTATTAATCTTCCAGAAATTAAAAATGATCTAAATGCAAAAAAAAAATATTTAAATTGGTATGATAAATATTTTTCAAAAAATAGAAAAATTGAAAATTCAAAAATAAATTTTGCAAAAAAATTATATATAAAGCATTACCAAAATTCATTTGACAAGAAGATATTAAATAGTCTCAAAGAGTTAAATTTAGAAGAAAGAAAAAGAAAAGAAAAACTAAATTTCTATTCCAAAGTGTTTAAAGATAAAAATATTCAAATTCTGAATCAAAAAGACGCTTTAGTGCCTTGGCGATTTTGTTTTTTGGTAAGAAAAAAAAGAAATTATATTCTGAAAAAGTTAAGAGAAAATAATTTTGATGCATCCAGCTATTATTTAGCATTAAAGCAAGCAAAAGGTTCAATTAAACTTGAGAAACAAATAATCAATTTATGGATTGATAAATCTATAAATAAAAACAAAATACAAAATCAGTATAAATTGATTAAAAATTTTTTATGAGAAAAATTGAAATATTAGACTGTACGCTAAGAGATGGTTCATATGTTCTTGATTTCAATTTTTCATTATTAGACACTTACCTAATTACCAAAGTTTTATTTGAAAGTGGAATAAATTACGTTGAAATTGGTCATGGACTTGGTCTCGGAGCTTCAAAAAAAAAAAATATAAAGAACTCTCTTCATAGTGATGATGAATATATAAAAATATCAAATTTAGCCAAACAAAAAAATGAAAATAAAATTGGTTGTTTCTGTTTTTCTAACAATGTTACAAATAAAAATTTTCATTTTGCTAAAAAAAGTGGATTAGATTTCATAAGATTTGCTTATGAAAAAAATAATTTTATAAAGATAAAAAAAGATATTGAATATTGTAAAAAAGTTGGTTTAGAGGTTCATTTAAATTTAATTAAAACATATAAGTATTCATTATCAGACTTAAGGAGCATTTTAAAAAAAATTAATAAGCTTAAAATTGATTTTTTTTATATAGTAGATTCATCAGGCGGTATGACAAGCAATGAGTTGAAAAAGTACATAAAATTTACTAGAAAAAATTTAAGAACAGATATTAAATTAGGCTTTCATGGCCATAATAATTTAGGAATGGCTAATTCAAATTGTATAACAGCAATAGATAATTCTGTGACCATGATTGATTCATCAATGCTTGGCATGGGAAGGGGAGCTGGAAATGCAATTACAGAGAGTCTTGCAGCTTATCTTCAAAGAGAAAAATATTTAGAAAATATAGATTTAACAAAAATTTTGAAATTTATTGAAAACTACTTAATTAAAATTTTTCCACAAAATTATTTAGTCGAAAATATTTTAATGGGAAAAAGTTATTTCCACGATAGTGAAATTAATAAACTTAAAACACTATCAAAAAAAAAAAATATAAGTTATCTAAATGCTTTAAATGAACTTTCTTTTAGAAAAGGAATAGATGAAAAAAAAATAAACTTTAAATTCTTGACTAATAATAAAGAGCAAAAAATAATTAATTCTCTTAATTATGATAAATTTACGAATAAAAACTTATTAGACAATAAAAATCTACTTGATAATCTTTATTATGACATAACCAATCTCAAGAAAGATTTAATTGCTAAATCGTTAAAATTAAATTCACCTATGATATTGACTATATGTAGAGGTAAAAAGTTAGAGAGCAAAATTTACGAAGAATTAGGATTAGCAATTGGACATATAGTAAGCCCTTCTGAAAAATTCGATAAACAAATATTAAAAAAATTTAAGGAATTTAAAATTTTTTTTGATATTAAAATTAAGAAAAAAAAATACCTTACTTATTCTGAAACAGAAGTTAACATTAAAGCATGTGAAGATCTATTAAAGTTAAGAGACTACAAATTTTTAAAATTTTATGGGAAATTTGATAATACTTTTAAGAAAAAATTAAAAGTTTGCTTTAACAGTAGTAAATCATCAAGAGGGCTCTATATAGTTAATCAGCCATTAAATAAAAAAATTGAAAACTTTGATGTTTTAGTTTTAAAAAAAATTCAAATCAATTTGAAAAAAAATTCAAAAGTAAATTTTTTTATGCCTAACTATGGTATTGTAATAGCTAGTGAAATAAAAAGAATATTAGAACTTTCTAGAAAAAAAAATGAAACCATTAAAAAAATTTGTCTAAATAAAAACTTATATGTTGTAGAAAAAGGACATCTAGGTAAAGAAAATGACATTATCGTTGATAATATTTCAAAACCTAGCGTTATAATTGGTCAAAGTGATGGCTTAGGTGGTATTAAAAATAAACTAACATTAAATAATATTTCAAAAATGAATTTATTGAATTGGATTTACCGATGTTCTATTAATTAACGATATAAAGTGATTATAAATAAAAAAAAAATTTCCATCTTTAGTGAACCTTATATTATTGCAGAATTAAGTGGTAATCATGGAGGAAATATCAACAATTTTTTTAAATTAATCAATATTGCCAAAAAAGCAGGAGCGAATGCTATTAAATTACAAACTTTTAAACCTGATAAAATTACAATTAATAGTCATAAAAAATTTTTTAGAGTAAAACATAAATTTAAAAAATGGGATAAAAAAACGTTATATGAACTTTATAAAAAATCATATACTCCTTGGGAATGGCATCAACCA
>Ga0181607_10002252_pt1 | contig 17047 bp, 13 predicted proteins | sample 041ome_9_FD_132420 | JGI IMG/M metagenome (GOLD analysis project Ga0181607, IMG submission 132420) | Coastal salt marsh microbial communities from the Groves Creek Marsh, Skidaway Island, Georgia - 041413US metaG (megahit assembly) | ecosystem: Environmental > Aquatic > Marine > Intertidal zone...
CAGCGGCTCCTCACCCGCCACCAGCATCCGCGCCATGTAATAGAGCGCGGCCTGCGGATCGGACCCGCGCACCGCCTTGTGGAGCGCCGAAATGAGGTTGTAGTGCCCCTCGCGGTCCTTGTCATACACCGCCACGCGGCGCTGGAGAAACTGGCCGAGGCCCGCCGGATCGAGCGGTTCTGGAATGTTCGCGGCATAGAGCGTTTCTGCCTGGTTCAACAGGAAACGCCCGTCACCATCGGCGCTGGCCACCAGAGCATCGCGCGCTTCGGGAGTGAGGGGCAGGGGGCCTTCCAGTTCCTCTGCCCGGTCGAGCAATTGCCCCAGCGCTTCGGCATCGAGGCGGTGGAGGATCAGCACTTGCGCGCGGGAGAGCAGCGCGGCGTTTAGTTCAAAGCTGGGGTTTTCCGTTGTCGCGCCCACCAGCGTAACCGCGCCGCTTTCCACGAAGGGCAGAAAACTGTCCTGCTGGGCGCGGTTGAAGCGGTGGATCTCGTCCACGAACAGCAGTGTTTTCTGCCCGGCCTTGCGGGCGGTTTCGGCGGCGGCGAAGGCTTTCTTGAGGTCTGCCACGCCGGAAAATACCGCGCTGACTGCGGCGTATCGCATGTTCACCGCAGCTGCGAGCAGGCGGGCGATGCTGGTCTTGCCGGTGCCGGGCGGCCCCCACAGGATCAGGCTCGACAAGCGCCCTGCAGCCACCATCCGCCCGATCGCGCCCTCTGGGCCGGTGACATGGCTTTGCCCGATCACCTCGACCAGCGCGCGCGGGCGCAAACGATCTGCCAGCGGAGCGTCTTGTGCCGGTTCATCATCGGCGGGGCTTTGCGCCGGGTCCTCTTCGAACAGGTCGCTCATCAGGAAGCGGGCATTTCCTCATAGGCGGTGACGAGACGTATGTAGGCAGCCGCCACGGCGGAATTTATCGCATCCCACGAGAAGTCGCGGCTGCGCACTTCGCCTGCAGCGCCATGCGCCTTGCGCAGTTTCGGATCGCAGCAATAGTTTTCTACGACGTCGGCAAAGTCGGCAATGCTGCCGGGCTCCACCAGTCGCCCCGTCTCGCCATCACTGACAAGGCTGGTGCTGCCCGTGGCGCGCGCGGCGACAACGGGAATACCGCAAGCCATGGCTTCCAGCGTGACGTTGCCGAACGTCTCGGTTACGGAAGGGTTCAGCAGCAGGTCCATGCTGGCCACGGCGCGGCCAAGGCCTTCGCCCTTCTGGAAGCCGGCGAACACCGCATCGGGCACCTGCTCGGCAAAGAAGTCCTTCGCCGGGCCTTCACCGACCACCAGCACCTTGTGCGGCACGCCGCGCTTTGCCAGCTCGCGCACCGTGTCCGAAAACACGTCGAGCCCCTTTTCCATCACCAGCCTGCCGAGGAATCCCACGGCTACCTCGTCATCAGCGATGCCCAGTTCGCGGCGCCATTCAAGGCTGCGGCGCGAGGGGTCGAAGATGTCGCGGTCCACGCCGCGTGACCAGATGGAGATATCCTCGTTCATGCCCTGCTCGCGCAGCACGGCGGCCATGCTTTCGGACGGGGCGACCAGCGCATCGCAGCGGTTGTAGAAGCGCCGCAGGATCGCCTCGGCTACCGGCTCCAGAAAGGCCATGCCGTAATAGCGGGGATAGGTCTCGAAGCGGGTGTGGACCGATGCGAGCACGGGCAGTTCGCGCTCCTTGGCCCATGTCACCGCGCGGTGCCCGGCGATGTCGGGGCTGGCAACGTGGACGATATTGGGCACGAATTTGGCAAGGTCCTGCTTCACATCGGAAGACAGCGCCAGCGGTAGGCGGTATTCGCCGCGGCCGGGGATCGGCCAGTTGGGCAGGCCCACCAGCTCACCCGCAGGTTCGAAAGCAGGTTCTTCCACCTTGGGCGAATAGACGCGCACGCGCGCACCTTGCCGCAGCAGGTAATCCACCAGCCTGTTCAGCGCCTGGTTCGCGCCATCGCGAACGTAGTTGTAGTTCCCGCTGAACAGGGCAACGCGAAGGTCGTCCATTTCCATGTTTGGTGCCTTAGGACAGGCTGGCGCGATGGGAAAGGCCTTGCGCTTTTTCGCGTCGCCGGTGGCTTTCCGGCTGGATGAATCGCCCGTCTGGACCGTTCTCGCAATGCGCGGCGCTGCTACTCGCTTCATCGCAAATGCGGCACGGATGGAACGCATGGAACACGGTTCTGGGCGGAGAAATCTTCGCCGGAAAAATGCGGCCCCGCGCGCGGCTGAAAGGCGCATTTGCCAGCGAATTTCAGGGTGAGGGCAGGATCGGGCCGACCGCTGCGGTTAGCAAGCGTCTGGCTTGTAGGACACGCGAGGACAGCAGAATCGAAAAGGGCCGAACCATATGGTCCGGCCCTCTTGAATTTGATCAGGCTGCGGCCTTGCGCTTGGCCTTCTTGCGCTCATGCGGGTCGAGCAGGGCCTTGCGCAGGCGGATGTTCTGCGGGGTCACCTCGACCATTTCATCGTCATCGATATAGGCGATGGCCTGTTCCAGCGTCATCTGGCGCGGCGGGGTAAGGCGGATGGCGTCATCCTTGCCCGAGGAGCGGAAGTTGGTCAGCTGCTTGGACTTCAGCGGGTTCACTTCAAGATCGTCCGGCTTGGCGTTCTCGCCGATGATCATGCCTTCATACAGCTTCACGCCGCTGCCGATGAACAGCTCGCCGCGCTCTTCCAGCGCATTCAGCGCGTAGGCCACGGCATCGCCGGTTTCCATGGAGATCAGCACGCCGTTGATGCGGCCTTCGATGCGGCCCTTGTAGGGGCCATACTTCTCGAACAGGCGGTTCATGATGCCGGTGCCGCGCGTGTCGGACAGGAATTCACCATGATAGCCGATCAGGCCGCGCGAGGGGGCAGAGAAGGTGATGCGCGTCTTGCCCAGGCCGGACGGGCGCATCTCGGTGAGGTCGGCCTTGCGGCGCTGCATCTTCTCGACAACCGTGCCCGAGTGCTCGTCGTCAACGTCGATCACCACGGTTTCATACGGTTCCATGCGCTGGCCGTCTTCCTCGCGATAGATCACGCGGGGGCGGGAGATGCCCAGTTCAAAGCCTTCGCGGCGCATGGTTTCAATGAGCACGCCCAGCTGCAGTTCGCCGCGGCCGGCCACCTCGAAGCTGTCCTTGTCCTCGCTCTCGGTGACGCGGATGGCGACGTTTGTTTCCGCTTCGCGCATCAGGCGGTCACGGATCATGCGGCTGGTCACCTTGTCGCCTTCGCGACCGGCAAGCGGGCTGTCATTCACGGCAAATCGCATGGCCAGCGTGGGGGGATCGATCGGCTGTGCTTCGATGGCTTCGCGCACGGAAGGATCGGCGATGGTGTTGGCCACGGTAGCCTTTTCGAGGCCGGCCAGCGCGATGATGTCGCCCGCTTCGGCGCTCTCCACCGGCACGCGTTCGAGGCCGCGGAAGGCCAGCACCTTGGTGGCGCGGCCGGTTTCCAGCACGTTGCCGTCTGCGTCGATGGCGTGGATCGGGTCATTCACCTTGAGCGAGCCGGACTGCACGCGGCCGGTCAGGATGCGGCCCATGAAGGGATCGCGGTCCAGCAGGGTGGCGAGGAAGGTGAACTTGCCGGACTTGTCGAGGCCGGGTTCGGACACGTGGTCCACGATCTTCTGGAACAGCGGCTCCAGGCTGCCTTCGCGGGCATCGGGATCGTCGCTGGCATAGCCATCACGTCCCGAAGCGTAGAGCACGGGGAAATCGAGCTGCTCGTCATTCGCGTCTAGCGAGACGAACAGGTCGAACACTTCATCCAGCACTTCGGAATGGCGGCCATCGGGACGGTCGATCTTGTTGACGACAACGATGGGCTTGAGGCCCAGCGACAGGGCCTTGCCGGTCACGAACTTGGTCTGCGGCATCGCGCCTTCCGCGCTGTCCACCAGCAGGATCACGCCATCGACCATCGACAGGATACGTTCCACTTCCGCGCCGAAGTCAGCGTGGCCGGGGGTATCGACGATGTTGATGCGCGTGCCGTTCCATTCCACCGAAGTGCACTTGGCGAGAATGGTGATGCCGCGTTCCTTTTCCAGGTCGCCGCTGTCCATGGCGCGTTCTTCGATGCGCTGGTTTTCGCGGAAGGTGCCGGACTGGCGGAAAAGCTGGTCGACCAGCGTGGTCTTACCGTGGTCAACGTGCGCGATGATCGCCACGTTACGAAGGGGCGCGGACATAGTTTCGATAGCCTTGGATATTGTGCGGTTGCAGCGCGAATTTTCGCAGCTGCGAAATCGGTCGCCCGTTTAGCGGAGGGGAGGGACCATCGCAAGGCGGATGTGATCCAGGCAAATCACCAAGGGAGAAGCGCCGCGAAATGGGTGGTTTGGAAGCCATAATGTGGCACTTGGGATACAGGTGCAGTTTCAAATGCAACGGAAATCTGTGTCACTGGTTGCTTTACCATTGCGTCAACTGGGGGGTTCGGCCTAGTTAACCGTTCCGATCCGTGAAGAATTGCCGAGAAATCGGCTCGATCGGATCTCGTGGGAGAGATGGAGAACTACATGACATTCTGTAATTCCGGCCTGTCCGGTCTTACCCGCACCTTCCTTTGCGGGGTCGCAGCTGCAGCATTTACCATGCCCGTTGCCGTGCAGGCGCAGGCAGACGATGCATCCAGCGTCGAAGATGACATTGCCAGCGGCATCGCCATCATCATCACTGCCACAAAGCGAGAAGCCACGCTGCAGGAAGTTCCCGTCGCGGTCAGCGTGACCACCGGGGAAACCATCCAGCGCGAGGAAATTCGCGATCTGAAGGACCTGCAGACCGTGGTCCCGTCGCTCCGCGTGACGCAGCTGCAAAGCTCGGCCAACACCAATTTCATCATCCGCGGTTTCGGTAACGGCGCCAACAATATCGGCATAGAGCCCTCGGTTGGCGTATTCATCGACGGCGTTTACCGCAGCCGTTCCGCTTCGCAGATCAGTGACCTGCCCAACGTCAGCCGCATCGAAGTGCTGCGCGGGCCCCAGTCCACCCTGTTCGGCAAGAACGCATCGGCCGGTATCATCTCGATCGTGACCAGCGAGCCTTCCTTCACGCCTGAAGCCACCGCTGAAGTCTCATACGGCAATTATGATGCGATCGTGCTGCGCGGTTACCTGAGCGGGCCGCTGTCCGAGAATATCGCGGCGAGCATCGCTGCCGGCTATTCGGGCCGTGAAGGCTATAACGAAGATCCGGCTTCCAGCTCGACCACCAACCAGCGGGACCGTTGGTTCGTTCGCGGCCAGATGCTGTTCGACAATGGTGACAACTTCTCGGCCCGGATCATCGCGGACTATGATTCGATTGACGAGAATTGCTGCGGCGTGGTGAACCTCCAGCCATCCAGCTTTACCCAGGCGATCCAGGCTGTTGGCGGCGAGGTGAATATGCCATCGGCAGCCTTCGACAATGTCGTCTACAACAATTTCCCGTCTACCAACGACGTAGAAAACTACGGCGTTTCCGCACAGCTTGATTACGACATGAGCGATGCGGTGACGCTGACCTCGATCACTGCCTATCGCGAAACAAAGGGCGATTTCGGGCAGGACGTGGATTTCACCTCTGGTGACCTGCTGCAGCGTTTCAACCAGCAGAAGCTGGAAACCTTCACGCAGGAATTCCGTGTCAGTGCCGATTTTGACCGGATTTCTGCACTGGCGGGTCTGTTCTTCTTCGACGAATCCGTGCGCGAGGATCAGCAGGTCAACTATGGTCAGGACTTCCGTCCCTTCGCCAACGTGCTGACCAATTCGCTGCTGGGCCAGTCCCTGACCCAGGCCGAAGGCACGCTTGGTGCGCTGAACGGCGATCCCACCCAGTATATCGGCACCTTCTTCGCGCCGGGCCCGGTGGAAAGCGGGTTCTTCACGCTGGATAACCAAGCTCTGTCGCTGTTCGCGCAAGTCGATTTCGAGATCACCGACGGGCTGACGCTGACGCTTGGCGGCAACTACACGATGGACGACAAGACCGGGACGACGAACTACCAGTCCACCGGCATGTTCTCCAACCTCGATCTGGTGGTGTTGGGTAACCGTGCCATCGTGGCGCAGGGTACGCCGGGCGCGATTGCGGTTGGCGTGTGTCTGCAGCTGCCGGGCGTTTGCGCCGGCCCTGCCGCTACTCCGGCAGAACTAGCTGCGGTGATCGACGGTACCAGCATCTACGGCGCACAGGGCGCAGCGGCCTATCCGCTGATCGCTGCTGGCGCACAGGCGCAGGTCCAGGCCTTCGCCGATGCCAATGACACCAATCCCAACGTCAACTCGCTGCTGATCGCGCAGGCGCTACAGAACTTCCCGCGTTTCGTGAACATCCCGAACTCGGTGGAAAGCGGCAAGACCTCGGACAACGACTTCTCCTACACCGTGCGCCTTGCCTACGACATCAATCCCGACCTGAATGTCTATGCAAGCTATGCAACGGGCTTCAAGGCCAGCTCCTTCGCGCTTTCGCGTGACAGCCGTCCGGCACCGGGTGATGCAGCCGCGCTGGCCAATGCCGGGCTGCTGTTCAACAACCAGACCTTCGGCAGCCGCTTTGCCGGACCGGAGGAATCCGAAGTCATCGAAATCGGCCTGAAGGGCAATTGGGGTGACTATTCGGCGAACCTCACGGCCTTCCGCCAGGATATCGACGGGTTCCAGTCCAACGTCTTCACCGGCACCGGCTTCTTCCTCGCCAATGCGGGCAAGCAACGCACCTACGGTGTGGAATTGGAAGGCATGGCCAACCCGGTCGATCCGCTGACGCTGAACTTTGCAGTAACCTGGCTTGATCCCAGCTACGTCAGCTTCCCGCTTTCGCCTTTCGGCAATATCTCGGGCACCACGCCTGCCGGTATTCCGGAATGGACGGTGGTGGTCGGCGGCCAGTGGGAACAGCCGCTGGGCAATGGCGACACGGTGCTGCTGCGTTCGACCTATGCGTTCGAATCCAACACGCAGATCGTGGATGGCCTGCCGGGCTTCCTGGATCCGACGCTGCCCGATGGCGGGCAGGCACAGGCGATTGCCGCTGCCGCGCCCTTCACCCGCCAGGTGGACGAGCTTTCGGCATCGATCACCTATGTGTTCGAGGATAGCGGTGCGGAATTCTCCGTCTGGGGCCGCAACCTGCTCAACGACCGTTACCTGCTGTCGCTGTTCGACAGCCCGGCCCAGCCGGGATCTATTTCGGGCTATCCCAACCAGCCGCGCACCTGGGGCGCGACGGCCCGCTTCAGGTTCTGATCGGGCGCGACCCATCAAGAGCAGGGAGAAGGGGGCTTCGCGGCCCCCTTTTTCTTTTGCGGTTAAGGCTTTGCCGTGTAGCCTGAACCCACAAGCTCACCGGGGAAGGGGGAATTCCCATGGAATTTATGTTGATGCCGCTGCGCCGTTACGCGGATTTCAGCGGCCGGTCGCGGCGGATGGAATTCTGGATGTTCCAGCTGTTCCTGATGCTCACCAACCTCGTTTTCATCATGATCTTCATGGCCGGTTTCCCGTGGGATGAAATGAGCGCGATGCAAACGACGGTGGATGTGCCCGTGGCGCAAGACCCGCAGAGCGCAGAGGAAGTGCTGGCCATGTTCGGGCCGCTGTTCTGGGTGGGCCTTGCGCTGGTGATGCTTTGGGGCTTGTTCGTGTTCATCCCCAGCATGGCCGTGACCGTGCGTCGCCTGCACGATCGCGACATGTCCGGCTGGTGGTATGGCGGCGCGCTGATTGCCAGCTTCGTTCCCTTGGTGAATGTGTTGGCGCTGCCCGTGTTCCTGTTCGTCTTCGTTATGATGTTCCTGCCCGGGACCCCGGGGCCAAACCGCTATGGCCCGGATCCGAAGGACCCGGCGCAGGCTAACGTCTTCAGTTAGGCGCTAGAGCGAGCGCAGCGTGCGCGCTGGCTTGGCGCGCAGAACCGGCAGGCTGGCGGCAAAGGCGAAGACCAGCACCAGCACCAGCCCTGCGCCCAGCACGGCAAGGATGCGCGGCCAGTCAGGCAGCCAGTCGAATTCGAACACCTGCGTTATCACCAGCCATGACAGGCCGATGCCCAGCGCCAGCGACACGCCGGCAAGGATGAAGGCAAGCAGGCCGAACTCGGCAAATTGCAGCCCCAGCAGCTGGCCGCGGCTGGCGCCCAGCACGCGCAGGATCACCGTGTCATAGATGCGCGCGGCCCGTGCGGCGGCAATCGCGCCCAGTAGCACCGCAATGCCTGCCAGCACGGCAACGGATGCCGCCGCAAGGATCGCCAGCGCCACCTGGTCAAGGATAGTGCGCGCTTCGGACAGGATCGGCCCCACCTCGATTACCGAGCTTGATGGGAAGGCGCGCACAAGGTCGCGTAGCAAGGTGCCCGGCATAGCACCTTCGGGGAAGGCGACGGTTGCCGCCACGTTGTGCGGTGCATCGGCCAGCGCATTGGGGCTGAACACGAAGACATAGTTGAAGCCCATGCTCTCCCAGTTGAGGCGGCGGAAGCTGGAAATACGCGCGGTCCGTTCCACCCCCAGCACGCTGACGGTGATGATATCGCCCAGTTCCAGCCCGGCAGCTTCGGCCAGTTCCTCGTCCACCGAAACCAGCGGCTCGCCATCATAGAGTTGTGGCCACCATTCGCCCTGGGTGAGCACATTGCCTTGCGGCAACCCGCTAGAATAGGTGAGCCCGCGCTCGCCGCGCAGGCCCCATGCGCCCTCGGGCAGCTCCTCCAGATCGGATACGATTGTGGGGTTGTCTTCAGGACCGTAGGCGATCACCTGCCCGCGCAGGGTGGGGGTGGCGTTGATCTGCGCGCCGGGCACCGCCTGTTCCACCATTCCGGTGAATTCGCCCACGCGGTGCTTCGGCAAGTCGAGCACGAAGTATTCGGGGGCAATAGCAGGCACGGAGCGCTCGATATTACCGTTGAGGCTGGTCTGCACGCCAGCCAGCAGCACGAAGGCAGCAAGGCCGAAACCCAGCGCCGTGACCAGCGATCCGGTGGCAGAGCCGGGACGGTGCAGGTTGGCAAGCGCCGCGCGGATGATGGGGTTGGACGGGCGCGGCCATTTCTTCGCGGCCCAGCCGATCGCGCGGCCCAGCGCCGTCAGCAGGCCCAGCAGCATCACTGCGCCGCCCATGAAGGCAGCGGAAAGCCCGGGTGTCGGCGATCCGGCGAGTGCCAGCACAGCAATGCCCGCAAGGCCCAGCCCGACAGGCAGCGCAGCCACTTTCCAGCCTTGCGCCAGCGGAGAAACGCGCGAGCGCATCAGCGCCATCGCGGGAAAGGCGCGCGCACGAAGGATCGGCGGTGCGGCAAACACCAGCGCTACCAGCAGGCCGAATGCAGCAGCACGGGCGAGAGCGGCAGGGTCGATCAGCAGCGAGTGGGCCACCGGCAGCAGCGATCCCAGCGCGCCAGCCAGCAGCGGCGTGACCAGTACGCCCGCGACAAGGCCCGCCAGCGATCCCAGAATCGCCGCCGAGCCGATCTGCAGCGCATAGATGCGGGCAATGTCGCGGCTGGTCGCACCGAGGATCTTCATTGTGGCGATGCTGGCGCGGCGGGCTTCGAGATAGGAGGCAACGCCGCCCCCGATGCCGATCCCGGCGATCACCAGCGCAGCGAGGCCGACCAGCGTCAGGAATTCGCCCATGCGCGAAACGAAGCGTTCCGCCCCCGGAGATGCGCGGTTGCGGGTGCGGATGTCGAGCCCGGCTTCGGGGAAGGTTTCCTCCACCAGCTCTTCCAGCTCTTCGGGGTCTGTATTCCCGGCAAAGCGCAGCCGGGTCTTGGTTTCGTACATCGCGCCGGGCAGGGTCAGGCCTGCTTCGCCCGGCACGTCGAGCGGCACAATTACCGTCTGGCCCAGCGAAAAGCCCTCGCTCAGCCTGTCAGGCTCCTCAAGGATGATACCGGCCACTTCCAGCTCCGTGGTTCCCAGAGCGAATGTGTCACCCGCTTCCAGCGCCAGCCGGTCCGCCACGCCTTGCGCGATCCATGCCTGCCCTGCTGGCGGAGCGCCTGCCGTGCGCCCGTCCGTCAGCGACAGCGCGCCGTACAAGGGCCAGTTGTCTTCAACGGCTTTCAGTTCGACAGGCGCGGTATTGTCGTCCGTGCTCGCCATCGCCTGCATCCGCAGGCCTTGTGACAACTCGCCATATTCCGAGAGGAAGGCATTCTCCTCTTCCGAAAGCGGGCGCTGGTAGACCTCGACCTCGAAATCGCCGCCAAGGATCACCTGCCCCTGCGCGTCCAGCTCACCGCGAATGGCGGACGTCAGCGAGCCAATGGCGGCCAGCGCGCCGACGCCGAGGAACAGGCACACCAGCAGCAGGCGCAAGCCCCTGAACTGGCGGTGCAAATCGCGCCGGGCGATGGTCCAAGCCGCTTTCCAGCCAAGCGTGTTCACTTGCGGCTCGTATCGCTCGCGATTACGCCGTCGCCTAGCGTCACCACCCGGTCGCACATGTCGGCTAGTGCCTTGTCATGGGTGATGATCACCAGCGTGGCGCCGGTTTCCTTGCGCCGTTCGAACAGCACATCGACGATGGAGGTGCCGGTGGAGGCATCGAGGTTGCCGGTCGGCTCGTCAGCGAAGATCAGCGGCGGGCGTGGGGCGATGGCGCGGGCGATGGCCACGCGCTGCTGCTCACCGCCGGAAAGCTGTGCGGGGTAATGCGTCAGGCGATGGCCCAGGCCGACCGCTTCCAGTTCCGCCGTTGCGCGTTCCCACGCATTGTCCTCGCCCGCCAGTTCCAGCGGGGTGGCGACGTTTTCCTGCGCGGTCATGGTGGGCAGCAGGTGGAAGGCCTGCAGCACGATGCCGATGCGGCCGCGGCGGGCCAGCGCCAGCCCGTCCTCGTCCATCGACGCGAAATCCGCGCCTGCCACGTTAAGCGTGCCCGATGTGGCGCGCTCCAGCCCGGTCAGCACGCTCATCAGCGAACTCTTGCCCGAACCCGAAGGGCCGAGCAGCGCCAGCGTCTCGCCATTGGGAACGGCAAGGTCGATCCCGCGCAGGATTTCCACGGTGGCAGCACCTTCACCCAGCGTCAGGCGCAGGTCACGGGCTTCAATGGCGAGCGAATTGTCGATGGGGCTTGTCACTTTCCGGAGATGGCATAGCTATGGCATGTTTTAAAGTATGCGGGTGGTAATCAAATGTATCGTGGCCTTCATCGTGGATTTTTGGCTGTAGTGCTGGCTGGCGGGCTGGCTGCCTGCGGGGCGGAAGCGCCTGCCGAACAGGCTGCTGCCAGCGAGCCGCCGCCGATCGAGCAGGAAATGCCTGTCATCGGCCCTGAACGCCACATACTCGCCTTCGGTGACAGCCTGTTTGCCGGTTACCGGCTGGAGGAAGACGAGGGTTATCCGGAGCGGCTGCAAGTCGCGCTGCGCGCCAGCGGCATGAACGCGCGGGTGATCGACGCCGGCGTTTCGGGCGATACCACCGCCGCCGGCCTGCAACGGATCGCCTTCGTGCTCGACAACCTCGATGTGAAGCCCGAACTGGTGATCGTGGAACTGGGCGCGAATGACATGCTGCGTTCGCTTCCCCCGTCCGAAACACGCGAGAACCTCTCGGCCATCCTCGACGAGATTACCGGACGAGATATCCACGTGTCGCTGATGGGGATGCGCGCACCGCCCAACCTTGGCCTCGAATTCCAGGCCGATTTTGACCGCGTCTACGCCGATCTGGCCGCTGAATACGGCGTGCCGCTCGTGCCGTTCTTCCTTGAAGGGATCTACCAGCGGCCCGAGCTGTTCCTGGAGGACAACCTCCATCCCACGCCCGAAGGGATCGACGTGATCGTTGCCGGGACGATGGACGCGGTTGTGGACGCGCTGCCGGAGGTGGAAGAGAGCTAAACCCGCTCCACCCCGCCATCGGTCACGCGCCAGGTGGCAGCGCTGGCGGCGATATCCTCGAAAGGCGCAAGCTCGGTGCCGGTCAGCCACACCTGCGTGCGGCTGGCTGCGAGCCGGTCGAACAACGCGGCGCGGCGCACCGGGTCAAGGTGCGCGGCGACCTCGTCAAGCAGCAGTACGCCGGGCCTGCCGCCTGCGGCGAGTTCGGCATGGGCCAGCGTCATCGCGATCAGCATCGCCTTCTGTTCACCGGTGGAGCATTGCGCGGCGGGCGCATCCTTGCCTGTCATCACCACTTCCAGCTCGTCCCGGTGAGGGCCGGTCAGCGTGCGGCGCGCGGCACGGTCGCGCGGGCGCTGGCGTTTCAGCTCTGCCAGCATGCCGTGATAGGTGACGGGGCCGCCGGGCACATAGGTGAGGATCGGGCGGGCGAAGGGCTCCTCCGGCTCGCGCGAGAGCTTGGTGGAGAGCATTTCCACCAGCACCTGCCGTCCTTCGGTGAGCGTGGTGCCCGCATCAGCCAGCTGGTCCTCGATGGAATCGAGCCATGCGGGATCGGGCTCGCGTTCGTCAGACAGCAGGCGGTTGCGTTCGCGCAGCGCGCCTTCGTAGCGGTTGGCATGGCGGGCATGGGCGGGGTTAATCGCCACGGCCAGCCTGTCCATGTAGCGGCGGCGGGTGGTCTTGCTGTCGGTAAACAGTCCATCCATCGCCGGTGTCAGCCAGCCCATGGCGAGCCATTCGCCAAGCCCGATGGCGGTAGCTTCAGCGCGGTTCACATGGACCAGGCGGCGCCCGGGCCGGTCTGCCCGCGTGCCGGTGCCCAGCGTGATCGGTTCTCCGCCATCGCCGGGGTCAAGCATGGCGTTCACACCAAAGCCGCCGTTGCCGTCCTTGCTTGCCATGTCCGGCAAAGCCGCGCGGCGCAGACCGCGGCCCGGCGCGAAGAGCGAGATCGCCTCGAGGATATTGGTCTTGCCCGCACCGTTCTCCCCCACCAGCAGGTTGAACTGCGCGGTGCCATCCAGCCGGGTTTCGGCGTGGTTGCGGAATGTGGAAAGGGTGATGCGATCAAGCGACATGGGATGCCTACGGAAGTAGGCGAGGGCGCATCCGGATTCCACGAAAAAGCGCGATTCCAAATGTTGGCGAAAAATCCCAACATGCGGTGTGGTTTCGCATGTAACCTTTCTGCTTTCTGAACAAGAATGTCAGAATTCCGCCATTTTTCCAGTTTGGCACACCCCCTGCATTGTATTGGGCACCGGGCAAACACGATGCCCGGCAACACTCAAAACGGGGAATTTTATATGTCTACTGAAACCAGCATCCTTCACCGCGCCATGGCTGGCGTTGCTTCTCTCGCCATCACCGTGGCCATCCTGGCAAGCTATTGTGCCACTCCCGCCATGCAGTCGGTCAGCACGGTGCTGGCATAAGCCAGCTCGACCGCAAACCGACTGGCGGCACGCCAAAGACATTCGGGCTGGACCGGCACAACGCCAAGATCGGCGGTGTCTGTTCGGGTATCGCCCGATACTTCGGGATGGATCCGCTGCTCGTTCGCCTGATCTTCGCCATTGGCGCGATTGCAGGCTTCGGCAGCTTCATCCTGATTTACCTGGGCATCTGGCTGGTGGCGGATTGATCCGCACCAGCCGGGTATTCACCCCAGAACTCACTTCGCCTTGGCAAAGGGCGAGAAATCGGTGTCAGTGTCAAAAAAATCGACACCTTCGCGTTTCTTGAGGAAGCCCACCACCTGGTACGTCACCGGTGTGAGAAGGGCTTCCCACGCGGTTTTCAGCACCCATTGCGTAACCGCCACCGTCATAACCAGTTCCACGCTCCATCCCGCAGCGCCGAGGAAGGCGATCGGGTAAAACAGCGCGCTGTCCACGCCCTGGCCCACCACGGTGGAGCCGATGGTGCGGCTCCACAGCGCCTTGCCCTTCGTCCAGATCTTCATCCGCGCCATGACGTAGGAATTGGCGAACTCACCCGCCCAGAAGGCGATGATCGAGGCGAAGACGATGCGCGGCACCTGTCCGAAAACCTGCTCATAGGCTTCCTGTCCGGTCCACCCGGCCGCAGGCGGCAGCGCGACCACCACCATCGCCATCACCGCCATGAAGATCAGCGCGACAAACCCCGCCCAGATGCAGCGGCGCGCGCGCTGGTATCCGTAAACCTCGGTCAGCACGTCACCGATGACGTAGGAGATTGGGAAGAACAGGATGCCCGCGCCAAATTCCCACATGCCGATGCCGGGCAGGGTGACGAAGGAAACCTTCGCCGCGCCGATGACGTTGGACAGGAGCAGGACGGTCACAAACGCCGCCATTACGAAATCGAAGTAGCGGAAACGCGTATGCGCGGTGTGCCCGGTTTCGACCGGCGGCGGGGGATTGCTCATGGATCGGGAGCGTATCGCGATTTGCGCTTGCCGCAAAGCCCGCTATGGAGCGGCGCACGCGCCCATAGCTCAGCTGGATAGAGCACGGGACTTCTAATCCTGAGGCCGCAGGTTCGACTCCTGCTGGGCGCGCCAAGTATTCCTTGCGAAGGCGCATCCGCGCCTTCGTCCTCGCTTTGCGGGCAGCAAGCTGCCCCCGCTGCGGGCGGCCGGTCGGCCTTGCGGTCACTATCGTGACCGTTTTCCAAAGCAAATCAGAAGGCTTGGAATGGTCGTGGCGCGGGACGCGACACCAGCGCGCGATCGCACGCCACCCGGTAGAGCGGAAGCCAAGCGGGGCGGATGCCCCGCGCCCGGCGCTTGAGGGGCCCAAGAAAAATCCAAAAGCGTCAGCTTTTTTTACACGCGCCACCGGTGTTAAGATTTCGCCAACCATCGTGTGCCGCGGAAATCCTCGAAACACCAAAACTGGCACGGCACATGCAATGTTATTGGCGTACCCTAGAGGTCTTCGAACGAGGCGGAGCCGACCCCTGGATCCCCAAAGTCTCCCGGCTCCGCCTCCCCGAAGACCAGTCTCCCAGAAATCACCGGAAACTCAGCGCCGCGCCACCCATGGGTCGTCCGTGCGGTCGACGTGCATTTCGCCTGCGTAAGGCGTGCACAGTTCGAACGCGGCTTGCGGGTCATCGCCCAGCCACGTCTGCCAGTCTTGCGGTGCAAGGATCACCGGCATCCGGTCATGCAGGCTGGAGACCTCGCGGTTCGCATCGGTCATCACCATTGTATAGGCCGCTCCCCATTCTTCCGTATCACGCCAGAAACCGCCGACCGGCATCAGCGGGCTGTCCGGCAGCGAGAACCACGTGCGGGTCTTGCCGCCGGACAGCCCTTCGGCTTCGGCAAAGCGGGTGACGGGGATGAGGCAGCGCCGGTCGCGGAAGCTGGCAGACCAGAACGGGCTGCCGAGCTTGTCTGACCGGGCGTTGTTCACCGGCTTGGGCTTCAGCGGCTGGCCCTTCGCGCCTTTGCGGGGGAGGGGAAAACCCCACGCCATGCTCTGCAACGCGCCATCGGCCAGCACCATGCCGGGATAGCCGGGATAGATTTCCGTAGGCGCATTGCCGGGCGAAACGCGCATGTCCTGCGTGATGGCAGCGAAGAAATCCGCCACCTCGTTGGCGCTCTTGCTCATGCGGTAGAGATTGCACATGAGCTTGAGGCTAAATCAGCTGCTCTTCGCGACCTGCTTTTCGTCCAGGAGGGCCTGCAGTTCGCCAGCTTCGTACATCTCCATCATGATGTCGCTGCCGCCGAGGAACTCGCCCTTCACGTAAAGCTGGGGAATGGTCGGCCAGTCGGAATAGGCCTTGATGCCGCTTCGCACGTCCATGTCCTGCAGCACGTCCACCGCTTCGAAGGCGACATTGCAATGGTCCAGGATGGCGACGGCGCGGCTGGAGAAGCCGCATTGCGGGAACAGCGGCGTGCCCTTCATGAAAAGCACGACGTCGTTGTCGTTCACGATCTTGGAAATGCGTTCATTTACGTCAGACATGGTCCCACCAGTCGGTTTGTTTTGATCCGGTCCTTAGTTGGGAACGGCCGTGCTGAGTTGCAAGGCGTGAAGTTCGCCGCCCATGCGCCCGCCCAGCGCGTCATACACCATCTTGTGCTGCATCACGCGGGGCTTGCCGGCGAAGGCGGCAGAGGTGACGGTGGCGCGATAGTGATCGCCATCGTCCACCAGTGCCTCGATCTCGACAACGGCATCGGGGATCGCGGCCTTGATCATGGCCTCGATGGTTTCAGCGGGCATTGGCATGGGGGTTTACCTTCCGGCGCTTGTCGCGCTCAGGATTCGCTCATGAACTGGCGCCGGGCCTCGATGGCCATTTCTTCCAGCTTGGCGCGCACGGTGGACTCGTCAATGTCGCAACCGGCGGAGGTAAGGTCACCCAGCACCTTGCGGATCACGTCTTCGTCGCCGGCTTCCTCGAAATCGGCCTGCACCACGGCCTTCTTGTAGGCTTCGGTCTCTTCGGGCGTCAGGCTCATTTCACCTGCAGCCCATTCGCCCAGCAGGCGGTTGCGACGGGCAGCGATCTTGAATGCGGTCTGCTCGTCCATCGCGAATTTGGCTTCCTCGGCGCGTTCGCGGTCGTTGAAATCGGTCATGGCGTGTCCTTACATAGGGGCAATCTGAGAATATGCGGGGTCGCGTCAGGCGGCAAGGCCCGTTCCGCTGGCAAGCCAGGGCTGATCGGACTTCTGCCGCTCTTCATAAGCGCGAATGGCTTCATCGCTCTGCAAGGTCAGGCCCACTTCGTCGAGGCCTTCTGTCAAGCAGTGTTTGCGGAACGGGTCGATCTCGAAGGTCCAGCGGTCCTGGAACGGCGTGGTCACAGTCTGCGCTTCAAGGTCGATGGTGATGGGATCGGTTTCGGCCACTTCCATCAGCCGGTCGATCGCATCCTGCGGCAGGGCCACGGTGACGATGCCGTTCTTGAAGGCATTGCCGGAGAAGATATCCGAGAAACTCGGCGCGATCACCGCCTTCATGCCCATGTCGAGCAGGGCCCATGCGGCGTGTTCGCGGCTGGAACCGCAACCGAAATTGTCACCCGCCACGATGATCGGCGATCCGGCATAGGCGGGATTGTCGAACACGTTGTCCGGGTTCTTGCGCAGCGCTTCGAATGCGCCGGCGCCAAGGCCTTCGCGAGTCACGGTCTTCAGGAAGTGTGCCGGGATGATGATGTCGGTATCGA
>Ga0181607_10002259_pt1 | contig 16998 bp, 17 predicted proteins | sample 041ome_9_FD_132420 | JGI IMG/M metagenome (GOLD analysis project Ga0181607, IMG submission 132420) | Coastal salt marsh microbial communities from the Groves Creek Marsh, Skidaway Island, Georgia - 041413US metaG (megahit assembly) | ecosystem: Environmental > Aquatic > Marine > Intertidal zone...
GATCCGCTGCCCGGGTTCACCATCAAGGACCAACACGAACAGGAGGTGGCCGTCGAACCGGGCAGCTCGGTACGCCACCTGGTCGTCAGTTTCACCATGGGCACCGGCAAGGGCGCCAACAGCTATTTTGAAAACAAGGGCGCCGGCTGGCTCGAGGAGCACGAGGCCGCCTTCGTCGCCAACATCTACGGCATGCCCGGCATCGGGCGCATGTTTGCCCTGCCCAAGATGCGCAAGTATCCACATCGCATCCTGCTCGGCGACGACGAACACCTGCTGACGCGCTATCCTGAGCAGAAAGGAAAGCTGACCGTGTTCGACCTTGCGGCCGACGGTCGGATCACCGCCATCCGCTTCCTCGATCCGGATCGCGAATTGGACCAGCTGTTCGCCGACTGACGCGGTTACTCGCGCGCCGCGAGCACCATGGTCATGACCACCGTCTCGCCGACCCGACGCTCCAACCGCACGGGCGGGCCGGGTAGATCTGCAACTCACTCCCATCGGCTTCGGGGCCTGGGCGGTCGGCGGCCCCTGGCAATTCGGCTGGTCCGCCCAGGATGACGATGCCTCGGTCGCCGCCATCCTGCGGGCCCTGGAACTGGGGATCAATTGGATCGATACCGCCGCCATCTACGGGCTGGGGCATTCCGAGGAGGTCGTGGCCCGCGCGCTGGCCGAATGGAAGGGGGACCGCCCTCATGTCTTCACCAAGTGCTCCATGGTGTGGGACGCCGCCGGCAACGTCGATTACGCCTACTCGGAGGCGTCCATCCGCCGCGAGGTCGAGGCCAGCCTGCGGCGCCTCCAGACCGACGTGATCGACCTCTACCAGATGCACTGGCCCGACGACGACCTGGGCCGTACCCTCGAAGGCTGGGCCGCCATGGCGAAGCTCAAGGACGAGGGCAAGGTGCGCTGGATTGGCGCCTCGAACTTCAATGTCGAGGAGCTCACCGAGGCCGGCGAGATCGCCGAAGTCACCTCCCTGCAACCGCCCTACTCCCTGCTCAACCGCGACGTCGAGGCCGAGGTCCTGCCATACTGCGAGGCCAACGGCATCGGCGTCATCAACTACTCGCCCATGGGCTCGGGCATGTTCACCGGCGCGATGACCGCCGAACGCGTGGCCGGGCTACCGGAGGACGATTGGCGCAAGCGCAACCCAAACTTCCAGGAGCCCAAGCTCAGTGCGCACCTCGCCGTGGCCGAACGACTCAAGACGGTCGGTGCCCGGCACAACGTCAGCGCCGGCGTGGTCGCCATCGCCTGGACCCGCCGCCTCAGCGCGATCACCGCCCCCATCGTCGGCGCCCGCTCGGCCACTCAGGTCGAGGGCACCATCATCGCCCTCGACTTCACCCTCACGGCCGACGAAATTGCCTTCATCGAAGGCTAAACCCGCTCCCTGCATTCCATGTCCCAACCACGCGTTCTGATCACCGGCGGCGCCGGCAAGGCCGGCCACTGGATCCTCAAACATTTCCTCGAATCCGGCTATAAGGTCACCAACGTCGACACCCGGCCGCCCGCCCCGGAGCTGCTCGAGCTCGGCTGCCACCACCTGACCGCCGACCTGACCGATCTGGGCCAGACCGTCGACGCCCTCGGCCCGCACGCCACCGGCGACCGCACGCCCTACCTCGGGGTGATCCATATGGCCGCCATCCCGCGCCCGCAGATGCACGCCAACCAGGAGGTGTGGCGCATCAATACCAACACCACCTACAACGTGCTCGAGGCGTGCGGCCTCCTCGGCATCAAAAAGGCCGTCATCGCCTCCTCCGAGTCGTCCTACGGCATCTGCTTCGCCAACGAGTTCTTCGCGCCCGACTACCTGCCGGTCGACGAGGCCCACCCACAGTATCCGGAAGACACCTACGGCCTGACCAAGGTGGTGAACGAGAAAACCGCCGAGATGTTTCACCGCCGCGACGGCACCCAGATCCTCTCCTACCGCATCGGCAATGTCGTCTGCCCGGATGACTACGCCGCCATCCGGGCCCGCGCCGCCGCGCACCCGGAGGACCGCCTCCGCATTCTCTGGTCCTACATCGACTCGCGCGACCTCGCCGCGGCCTGCCGGCTCGGCCTGGAAAAGGACGGCCTCGGCTGCCAGCCGGTTATCATCGCCTCGGACAACACCTCATCGCCGATTCCGACGAAGGAGTTGATCGCGCGCTTCCTACCCGGGGTCACCGACCTGCGGCTCGACTACCAGGCCAACGAGCACCTCATCTCGAACCAGCGCCTCAAGGACCTGCTCGGCTGGCAGCAGGAGCATTGGTTCTAGGCTCGCGGGGGTAACATCCCGGGGCTCATTGTGTCGCAGGTCAAACCGGCCGTGCTGGCCGGTTTCACTCCATAGCCATGAAAGCGCCCCCCATCATCGGCATCCTCCTGCTCGCATTCATCGGCGGCGGCTGCACGCAGACCGGCGCACTGTCGGACAGCAACCGTTACGCGTATCGGGCCGAGCACAGTGCCTCCACCAAGAGCCCGCTGCAACTCGCCTCCCTTTTCCAAGGCCGGCTGGGGGTGGTGGCGACGCCGATTGCAACCCGGCCCGCCGCCGAGGATGAGCCCGGGGCGGTCGCCTCGGTTGATTTTACACTCGGGAACACTCACCTGCTCCAGGCCAACCTGGGACGGACCGCCGTCACCCTCCCGGTGGAAGCCGCCGGCGAACACGACTATCGGCTCAATGTCGTACGCGAAACCGACCACTATCGCTTCCTGGTCTGGGCCCTGACCGCGGACGGGACGAAGTCCCACCTGATGGCATCTATCGACAGTAAACCAGGCGCCGGTGGATTTTGGTCCATCGGTCAGATTTATGACGTCGGCTCAGGATGGAGCCCGCATATGAACAGTGCGGAATCAAGTAGGAGCACCCCCGTCCCGTATCCGGCCGCCCATCCCCTAAAGTAGCCCGTAAGTCCTGCCTTCGTCATGAAAGCCCCCGCCCTGCCCCTCCTCGTCGCCGTCCTTATCGGCGGCGGCTGCGCCCAGACCGCCGGCCTGCATCCGGGCAACACCGTCGCCGAACAAATCAATCTGAACACCGAGCCGGTGGGTTTGGTGTCGATTCAACGCAACCCCGCGGCGACATTGGTCACGCCCATCGAACTCAGCCCGGCCGCCGCTCCCGAGACCAAGGCGGCTGAATTCAGTCTGACCGGCGGCAACCATCTGGTCCTGGCCACGCTGGGTCGCGAACACGGTCGCGCGTCCGCCGAACTGCCGCTCGCGGGAGTCGGCCTGCGCCAGTATCGGCTGGACATCCTCCGCGACGGGCAAAGCTATCGGTTTCAGGTCTGGGACCTGACCGTCGACCCGGACCACCCCACCCTGGCGGCAACTGCCTGGGACGGGTGCGGCGGGCCGGCATTCGGTCCGGGAGTGGTTACGATCCCGTGGGCCACAATTGGGATGCCGGCATGAACAGCGTGGAACACAACTCCGGCAGCACGCAGCATTGGGGCGCCCCGCCCATACTGTAGCCCGGCCCGTAACCCGGGCGGGTGACAAACGTCTCGCCTGCCGTAGCTTCGCGTCTCATAGGGAAGCACGACAGATCGCTCTTCGTTCGTCTTTCCGTTAGCACCCCACCCCATGCGCAGTCTCCCCGCACTTCGTTGCCCGCCGTTTCGACTGGCCGGCGTTCTCCTGGCGACCCTCGCCACCGGCTGGGCCCAGGACGCCACCAAGAACTATCATCTCTTCGTCGGGCTCGACCTGCTGCTCCCGCGGGAAGGCGACCAGCGGGCGCCGGTGGAAAACCTGACGCGCACCGAGGCCGTGGTCGCCAACGGCACGACGTTCGACCGCATCAACATGCGGAACATCCCGGCTTTCAGTTGGGCCCGGTCGCCCAAGGTCAGCCGTTCGCCCATCACCATCGAGGGCCTGCAGACCGAGAAGGCCTACACGCTCGGCAGCGACGCCGCCATGGGCTGGATGGAGACGCAGAACACCATGGCGATCTATCAGCAGGAAAAGGCCGCCGCCGCCCAAATGGAAGCCGGCGAGGCCTTCCGCGTCAGCGGTGCCGTGGCCCGCACCAACCAAATCTATGCCGCCAACGAACGCTTCAACGGTCGGCAGTTGGTGGGAAATCCCGAGACCGCCGACCGGGGCCTGGGCCAGGCCGGCATCACCGAGTTGGCCACGACCCCCTTGGAGCAGGCGACCCAGCAGGCCTTCATGGACAGCATCGACGGTTTGGAAGCCGCCACCGATTCCACTTTCTTCGCCGACCGCACCCAGGACGGCATCGTCGGCGGCAAGGCCGACGTCCTCGAACTGGAATTCGAAATCGCCTCCCGCGAACCGGTGGCCGACGCCTACGTCGTGATCATGGGCAAGGTCACCCAGGAATCGGGCGAAGGCGTGGTCACGTTCCACGAAAACGTCGGCGCCGTCGGGCCGGAGCCCCGCCGCATCAAAATCCGCAAACTCGGTTTCGAACCCGGTTTCGACATAAAGGACGTCTCCGTGCACGTCTACTCCAACGGCAAGGAGCTCGGCACCAACCTGTCGGAGAAGAATTTCGCCCTCACCCGCGACCAGGCCCGCGAATACCTGCTGCTGACGCATATCGCCGAGCACCAGTTCGACACCGTCGCACCCACCCCGGTATGGGAACTCATGCCGCCGGTGCTGTTGTCCGCCACGGACCGCAAGGCCTTCAACTACCCGGTCGTGGTCAACATCGATGCCGACGGCTCGGTCATCTCCATCCACGACGACGAGGCGTCCGCCCGCGAGTTTCTCAACGAGATCCACGAGGCCGCCGCCCTGCGCAACCGCAGCACCCCGCGCAAGGCCGGCGCCAGCCTGGGTGAGTCCGTCCGTGTGGCCGAGACCGATCCCGCTGTTTCCATCGACCAGACCGGCCGACTCCCGCCCCGCATCGTCACGGCCATTCAGGACATGATCTTCCTGCCCGCCATTGACCTGGGAGCGCCTCAGGCCGGCACCACGCGCATCAATCTGGCGGACTTCTTCCGCTGAGCAACGACCGGGCCGGTTGAGACTCAGGGCAGCGGGCGACCCGGCTATTTCGCTCGGGGGCGGATCAATACCGCGTTGTTGCGGTCCATAATTCCACCCCCATGGCTACCCTACCCTCCCTCCTCCGGCGCGGGCTGGTGGGGCTGTTACCCGCATTGCTGGCCAGCCCTTCCCTGCTGTCACAGGACCCTGCCACGCCTTACCGCCTCTTCGTGGGCGTCGACCTCAAGCTCAAGGACGGCGAGACCGCAGACCACTACCGACGGATCGACGCCCTGAAAGCCAACCAGGTCGTGCTCGACGAGCCCGGTCATCCCACCCTGCCGCTCCGCTCGGCCGGCGCCTTCAGCTGGGAGCACAAGCCCCGCATCAGCCGCACCCCGGTCACGATCGCGGATCTGGAACAGCGCAAAGCCTTCACGATCAGCAACGATCAGAAGATGGCATACCTCGCCACCCAGAACCACATGGCCATCTACCAGCAGGAAAAGACCGATGCCGCCCGCTTGGCCGCGGCTGATGAACGCTATACGCAAATGATCCGTCGCTCAGTCTACGTCATGTCAGAACGTGATTATGAGGCGCGGATGAAAATGATCGGTGTGAACTACACCCCTGGCGGCGGCGGCGGGCTCAATTTCGAAAACCCCGGTGGGGTCTACGGCGGGGCTGAGGTGGGCCAGTTATTACGTGACGCCAACCAAGACGTCTTCGAAGCGGAAATGGACTTGGACAACCAATTGCTCACCGAGTCCACCACGCCCGCCAACCTCGATTTTCTCGACCGCGCCCAAGCCACCCAAGGCGGCGAAGACGTACTGGAGTTGTCCTTTCAACTCTCCTCCCCCGTGCCGGTGGCCGATGCCTACGTCGTGGTCATGGGCGCCGTCACCCAGGGCGAGGAGGAGGGCGTCGTGGTCTTTCACCAGCCCGTCGGGGCCATCGGGCCTGAGCCCCGCAAGATCAGCGTCCGCAAGACCGGCTTTCAGCCGGGGTTCACCATCAAGGATGTGAAGCTGCACGTCTACATCCACGGCAAGGAACTGGGCACCAACCTTTCCGAAAAGGCTGTGCCCCTCACCCCCGACCAGGCCCGCGGATATCTCCTGCTCAGCCACGTCGCCAGCCACCAGTTCGATACCCTGGGACCCGCGCCCGTCTGGGAACTCGTTCCGCCCGCTGTGCTGGCCAACAAGGACGCGAAGGCCTTCGACTATCCCGTTGTCGTCAACATCGACGCCGATGGCTCGGTCATCTCCATTCACGACGACGAACGCGCCGCGCAGGAATTCCTCAACGAGATCCGCGATGCCGCCACCCTGCGCCAACGCACTACTCCGGAGAAAGCCGCCGCCAGCCTCGGCGCATCCGTGCGCGTCGCCGATGCCGCCGTGGCCCTCGACCAGACCGGCCGCCTGCCCCCGCGGATCGTCGCCGCCATCCAGGACATGGTCTTCCTGCCTGCCATAGATCTCGGCCAGCCCCAGCCCGGCACCACCCGCGTCAACCTCGCCGAGTTCTACCGCTAGGCGGGCCGCGGTCCCGGTTATCGACAAACATTCGATCAGGCCTTTGTGTTCGGCTTCCCCACCGCCTTGTGGCGGTATGATCCCCTTCCCCTGCCCATGAAACTCCGTAAACTCCTACCTCTCGTCGCCGCCGGTCTGGCGTTGGCCTCCACCACCTTCGCCGCCCAGTTCCGGGCGCTGCTCATCACCAACACCGCCGGCTGGCACCACGACTCCATCGGGGCCGCCGTGCCGGCCCTGCAGCAGCTGGCCAAGGACCATGATTTCGATCTGATCTGGCCCAATCAGCTCAACGTGCTCTCCGACCGCGGCCTGGCCAACATCGACGTGATCATCTTCATGCTCACCACGGGCGACATCCTCAACGACGACCAGCAGGCCGCCGTGGAGCGCTTTGTGCAATCGGGCAAGGGATTCGTCGGCATCCACACCGCCACCGACACCGAATACGACTGGCCGTGGTACACCCAGATGCTCGGCGCCCAGTTCATGATCCACCCGGCGGTGCAATCCGCCACCGTCGTGGTGCAGAATCCGAATTTCCCCGGCATGGACAAGTTCGCCCCCCGCTCGCTGCGCACGGACGAGTGGTATCAATTCACCGCCCCGCTGCCCGAGAGCTTCTCGGTGCTGCTGACGGTCGACGAATCCTCCTACGAGCCGAAGGCCGACTGGGGCCGGGTGAAGGGTGAGGGCATGGGCGCATGGCACCCGATCTCCTGGTGCCACGAATACGACGGTGGTCGCGCCTTCCAGACTTCGCTCGGCCACCTGCCCTCCGCCTACTCCGACCCGGTGTTTCTCCACCATGTCTATGGCGGGATCTACTGGGCGGCCACTGGCAAGGGCTTCACCAGCAAGTAAGCCGGCCACCTCACCCCACACTTACCCAGCGCCGCGGTTCATCGCGGCGCTTTTTTATGAACCCCGCCGGCGCCTCCTGACCCGAACGCCCCCCGCCATGACTTTACCGTCCCACGTCACCAGTGTGCAGGAGCTGGGGTTTGAGGCCACCGCAGAGGTGATGGGCGCGGGTTTCGCGGACTACCTGGTCACGATGAAGGTCACCGCGGAGGGCATGCGCCGGCTGGCCCGCACGGACCAGGTCGATTTCGACTGCAGCCGGGTCATCTGGGCCGAGGGGATGCCGGTCGGCGTCGCGTTGATCGCCCGCCGGGGGGACGTCTGCCGGGTGGCCGGCATGTGCCTGATCCCCGCCGCGCGCGGCCAGGGGCTCGGTCGCGCCCTGCTGAACACCGTGATGGCCGAGGCACAGGCCCGGGGTGACCGCGCCATGGTCCTGGAGGTGATCGATCAAAACGTCGCCGCCAAGCAACTGTACCGGCAGGCCGGCTTTCGGCCCCTCCGGCAACTGCGGGGCTTCCGGGCCGAGCCGATACCGCCGCCACCGCATCCATCGAGCGTGCCGGCATGTTCCCTCGACACCTTCATCGCCCGGGCCCGGGCCCAGGAGCCGCCCGATCTGCCCTGGCAAATCTCCAGCCCCACCCTGGCCACGGTCGATCCGGTCCACTACACGGCGCATCTGGCCGGGGAGCTGGCGGTGCTGGTCGGACACCGACAGGACAACACCAAGGTGATCCGCGGCCTGGTGGCTCCTCCCGATCCCGCGGACCCAGCCCATGACGCGGCGCTCCGCCAGTTGCGCGGTCAGTGGCCGGGCTCATCCTGGGAGGCCGCTCCCCTGTTTCCCGAAGCATGGGCGCCGTTGTTCCTCGGCGCTGGTTTCAGTCCGGCGAAACTTGCCCAGACCCAGCTGGGGCGGTCGCTGGTCTCCGAGGACTGAAAACTCAGTGGTCGCCGAAATGGGCGTCGAAGAACGCCTTGGCCCGGGTCACGAATTCCTCGGGGTCGGCGTGAAACTCGCGGCTGTCGGTCTCGATCGCCATCACGCCCGACCAGTCGGACTCCTTGATGGCGGTGATCAGGCCGGCGTAGTTCGTGTTGCCCAGGCCGATATGCGTATCCTGTGGGCGGCCCGGTCCGTCCGTGGCGTCGAGACGCTTGTCCTTGAGGTGCATGTCGTAGACGCGGTCCCCGTAGTTGCGGAACACCGTCTCGGCGTCGAACCCGGCCGCGGTCACCCAGCCGATATCCAGGCACACGCCGATGCGGGCGTCCCGTTCGGCCAGCACATGCTTCACCGTGGACGGGTTGCCATAGACGGTGCCGGTGCCGTGGTTGTGAATGGCGAGCTTGATGTCGTATTCCTTGACCAGCTCCTCCAGCACATCCCACTGGGCGGGCTCGCGCGGCTCCACGACGATGACCTTCATGCCGAACAACTTCGCGAGTTCGAACAGCTGCCGGTTCTCGTCCTTGTCCATCGAGGTGTTGCTCACGCCGATCGAGTAGGCCGTGACGCCATGCTGATCGAGAAACGCCTTCTTGCGCAGCAACTCCTCGCGCGAGGCGCCCGGGTCGAGATGCTCGCGGAAAAGTTCCAGCTGGGTGATGCCGTGTTCGGCAGCGAACACGACCGCCTCCTCAAACGTTTTCATGCGCAGCGTCCAGGTCTGGATACCGAGCTGGGGCTTGGCGGACAGCACCGTGGCGCCGAGGAACAGGCAGAGGGCGGAGAAAAGCAGGCGGGGATTTTTCATGGGGGAACCGGCCCAACAAACCCACGGATGCGCCGCCTGTCCACCCTGCCGTTGCGGCGGCTTGCCCGCCGTTTAACGACCAAAGCCCGCCGGCTGTTCCCCGTCCAGGTGTCGCCGTAGTTTCAACCCACCCCATCATGAACCGATTCCGCCTGCTTGCCGGCCTGGCCGCGCTCTTCAGCGCCGCGCTTTGCGCCCGCGCCACCGAACCCGCCGAAATCGAGGCCGTGACCGCCCGCTGGGCCGCCGCCTACAACAGCCGCAATCCCGAGAACGTCCTCCCGCTCTATGCGCCCGACGCGGTGTTCTGGGGCACGGTCTCCCCCACCCTGCGAGACACCCCCGAGGAGGTGCGCGCGTATTTTGGGGTGATGAGCGACCGGCCGCGGGCCCGCGTGGCGATCGGCGAACACCGGGTGCAGATCTTTGGCGACGTGGCCACCAACACCGGTTTCTACACGTTCTCCAACACCGATGAAAACGGGGTGACCACCAGCCTGCCCTCGCGTTTCAGTTTCACCTATCATCGCCGCGACGGCCAGTGGCTGATCGTCGTACATCATTCCTCTCGCGTGCCCCCCGCGCCGTAGTTCCCCGTTCGCCACCCCATTATCCTCCCCACCATGCTCCGCCCCTCCCTCGCCTCCCTGCTCGGCCTGGCGCTCACCACCGCAGTGATCGCCGCCGATTTCCCCACCCGACCGCCCGCCGACGTCACCCGGGTCATGGACCGGGACCAGATGATGGCGCAGCTCGGCGTCACCTTCCCCGAGCTGCCCTCGCGCCTCGACGATCCCAACAAGCCGACCAACGCCTGGCCGACCGACGAAGACAATCCCGACGCCAACTGGACGGACGCCAAAAGCAATACCATCACCCGCGGCGGCTTCGGTCTTTGGGTCACCTACGACGACGACCATCCAGGCGACTATACGCCCATCGACCTGCTCAGGATGAACGACGGCACGCCCGTCCGCACGGCCGAGGACTGGTGGAACCGGCGGCGTCCGGAGATCGCGCACGATCTGCAGGAGCAGCTCTACGGATTCATGCCGCCCGCCGACACCATGCCGGGCGTGACCTGGTCCGCCAAGACCTCCGTCGGCGGCGCCCTGCGCGCCCCCTGGATCGAACAGGAGATCACCGGCACCATCGACACCTCGTCGTATCCGGAAGTACGCGACGCCCCGCGGATTCTCGCCCGCCTGCGCATGCCGGCCAACGCCACCGGCCCGGTGCCGGTCATCATCGTCTACGGCACCCGGGGCTTTGACACCGTCTACACGGACTTCATCGAGCCGGCCGGCTGGGCGCTGGCCAGCTTCGACATCAACGCCCTCCAGCCCGACAACGGCCAATACCTCACCAGCTACCTCATCGGCCTCGTCAACCAGGGCGCCTGGCGCGAACCGGACGACATGGGCCAGCTCATGGCCGGCGCCTGGGGCATCGGCCGCCTGATCGACTATCTCGAGACCGTCGCCAACCTCGACGCCACCAAGATCGGGCTGCAGGGGCACTCCCGGTGGGGCAAGGCCACCATCGTCGCCCAGGCCTTCGAACCGCGCATCACCGTCGGCTATCCCAGCTGCGGCGGCGCCCTCGGCCCGAGCCTGATCCGGCGCCACTGGGGCCAGAACCTGGAAAATCTGTCGTGGGATCGTGAATACCACTGGGTCGCCGGCAACGCTTTCAAATACATGGGGCCGCTGCACGCGGGCCGGTACCTGCCGCGCAAGGTGGAAAACCTGACCGTCGACGCGCACAGCCTTGTCGCCCTGATTGCCCCCCGCCCGGTCTTCCTCAACGGCGGCACCACCGACACCTGGTCGGACGCCCCCGGTACCTTCCTCACCGGCGTGGCCGCCACCCCTGTCTACGAACTGCTCGGACTCAAGGGCCTCGTGGCTCCGGCCGACGCGCCGCAGCCCGACGTCGGTTACCTCGAGGGCAACATCGGCTTCCGGATGCACGAGGGCGGGCACACCCCGATCCCGGACTGGCCCGCCTACATCGAGTTCGCCCACAAGTATTTCGACTGAGCGTTCCCGGCGCCGGCAGGAACAGACTGGTCGTGCCGGGGTCGGATAAAGCGCCCCCTAGCCATGCTTCCCCGTTTACTCTCCGCTCTCCTGGCGCTGAGCCTGTTCGTGTCGACCGCGAGCGCCGCCAAACGATACCGCAACCTCGATGTGCTGGTGCACACCGACGTCACCTTCCTCGGCGAGCAGCAGGCGCCGGTCGATCCGGTGCTCAACCCGATCTACTACCAGTTCCTGACCCGCGGTTTCATCCAGTTCGACGAGTCCGTCGCGGGCGAGCTCGCCCCGGAACGCGAGGCCCTGCTGCAACACATCGTCGCGGCGCTGCGCCCGCTGGGCTACCTGCCGGCCGACGGCGAGCATAAACCGCGCATCGCCTTCGGGGTGACCTGGGGCAGCATCTTCGTGCCGGAATACGAAACCGTCTACATGCGCAACCGCATGAACTCGATCGAGTTTGTCCGCGATCCCAACCCGCGCAAAAGCGAGCAGAACAACGCGCAGTCCGCCATCGAGTTCCTCTCCTCCGGCCTCGTGCCCCTGATGTGGCGCCCCAACTTCGACGCTTGGTACAATCTCGCGGCCATCTGGCCCGAGGCCTCGACCGGCGCCCGCGACCGGATCGCGCGCATCTGTGGCGACGACGTCTACGCCCTGGCCATCACCGCCTACGACTATGACAACGCCTCGGCCGCCCGGGAGGTGTTCCTGTGGCAGACCCGCGCGCTGACCCCCGCCCCGCGGATGGAAAGCGACGAGGCGTTTCACCGCATGATCGACATGATCGTGCCGCTGCTCGGCCAGGCCACGCCGTATCCGGATCGTCATGTCGCCCGCCGCGACACCGCCGAGGCGGCGCTGCAGTTCGGCTTCGAGAACGCCGACGAAATTCCACCCCCGGTCGACCTAGCCGCGGTGACGGCCTTCGACTTCAGCCAGCCCGGCGGACAGTAATCGCCGCCACCATGACCCACCTGCATCGCGTTTGGATCGGGCTGGTCGTGGTGAGTGCCTCCTCCGCGATCGCGCCCGCGGCCGAGGACATCGACGTGGCGGTGGTCAACCAGGTCACGTTCCTCGGCGAGCAGCAGGCGCCGGTCGATCCGGTGCTCAACCCGATTCGTTACCAGTTCATCACCCGGGGACACATCAACTTCGGCCGCGCGTTGCCCGGCGAACAGGAACCGGACGAGGCCGCTTTGCTCCAGCACATCGCCGCCGTGCTGCGCCCGATGGGCTACCTGCCGGCCGACGGGGTGCACCCGCCCCGCGTCGCCTTCACGGTGCTGTGGGGCAGCGCGGTCGACCTTGGGTCACACGCCCTGGAGTTCGTGAACACCTCGCGGCTGCCGATCAAGTGGGAGCCGCTGCCGCCCAACGCCATGCGCAAAAACGTGCGGCTGCGCGACAACTGGCCCGATCTCAAGGGCGACACGGTGCGCCGCATCATGCGTCTCAGCTACAAGGACCCCTACCTGTTCGCGATCGCCGCCTGCGACTGGCAGAACGCCTTCACCGGCCGCGAGGTCTTCCTGTGGCAGGTGCGGGCCATCGCCGCTTCCGAGCGCATGCCGGCGGAAACCGCGTTTCATCGCATGATCGACGCCATCACCCCCCACCTCGGCCGGGCGGCGGACGAGCCCCACATCGTGGTCAGCCGCGCCGAACGCGAGGCCCTGAGCCTGCGCCTGGGCTTCGCTGAGGGCACCGAGCTCCCGGCTCCGATCGATCTGACCGCCGTGATCGCGCACGACTTCGAGACCACCCGATTCCGGCGTTAAAGAGCGATTGCCACCGGTTGGGAACATCGTCGGCATGACGGGCTCTCATAGATCGGGCCCCGGCCCATTCGCATGCGATCCTCCCTTTCCCGTCTCCTTCGCCTGGCTGCACTCGGTGTGCTCGGCCCTTCTCTGCTTACGCTGTCCGCGGCCAAACCGCGCAAGATCGACGTGGTGGCTGTCACCGACATGACCCGGGCCGGTCGGGAGTGGGCGGCACCCACGCCGGAATCACCGGTGTTCTACCAGGCCGTGACCACCGGCTACCAGACCTTCGGCCGCACCATGGGCAAGGACCGCGAGCCGGAGAACGACGAATTCATCCAGGTCGTGCTCCAGACCTTGAAGAAGGAGGGCTACATCCCTTCGACCGAGGCCAATCCCCCCAGCATTGTGCTCGGCTTTGCCTGGGGCAGCCTGCGCGCTGATTTCGGCGGGGCGCTGAGCTACCTGGGCGGGAAGAAACTCGATCTCATGTGGGAAACGCGCAACAGCGGCCAACTGGACGCACGCGTGCTGCTGCGCGGCCTGCGCAGCGAGGCCGCTGACCGCGTGATGGAAACCGCCAAGGGCGATCTTTATGTCGTCACCATTGCGGCCTACGACCGCCAGGCGCTGCTCGAGGGCCGCTTGGTCGAACTGTGGCAGACCCGGATTTCCTGCCCGACCCGCGGGGTCTACGCCGCCGATGCCCTACCTCAGATTGTCCAGGCCGCCGGGCCGGTCATCGGCCGCGAAACCGACATCCCGGAGATCTTCAACACCCGCACCGGCATCCGTAACCGCGGTGAGGTCTCCATCGGTGAAATCACCACCGTCGAGGAAGACTACGATCTGTCGCAGATTGATCTGCTCGATCTGACCAAGGAATAGTCGATCCAGCGGAACGGATATTGGCGTGCGCTGGCCAAGCCAGGTCCCAGGATGGCCGCATGGCCCTGTCCCTGCAACGTGTGCTCGAGTCCTGCCTTTACGCCGAGGATCTCGACGCCGCCCATGATTTCTACGCCGGGGTGCTCGATCTGCAGCTCCATTCGCGCGAGCCGGGCCGGCATGTGTTCTTCCACTGCGGCGACGGCATGGTCCTGATTTTCCACCCCACCGCCACGGCCCAGTGCCACCCGGACGGCATCCCCTGCCACGGCAGCCACGGGCAGGAACATCTCGCCTGGGCCGCCAAGCTGACGGACTTGGCCCTTTGGCGCGACCGCCTTACCGCCGCGGGCGTCGCGATCGAGCATGAGCAAACCTGGCCGAACGGTGCCCGTTCGATCTATTTTCGTGACCCGGCCGGCAACAGCCTGGAGTTCGCCACCCCAATCTATGGCAGAACGAACCCGATCATGACTGAACCATCCTCCCCTCACTCGCTGGCCACGCCACTCGGCCGGGTCCGCCTGCTTGGACTCCTCGAAGGGTGGTCCTTCGTGGTGCTGCTGTTCATCGCCATGCCGTTGAAATATTTCGCCGACCAGCCCGGCGCCGTGCGCGTCGTCGGCATGGCCCATGGCGTGTTGTTTTTGGCCCTGGTCGGCGCGGCCCTCCAGGCGCAGCTGGAGGACGACGCCTGGCCGTGGCGACGCACCGCGCTGATCGTGCTCGGCGCCCTGCTGCCCTTCGGGCCGTTCGTGGTGGAGCACAAGGTGCTGCGGCCTCTGGCTCGCGGGTCCTGACCCTCGCCGCGGCTCAACCGGCCCAAGCCGTCAGAAACGCGTCCACCAACCGCGGCAGGTCGCTGCTGTAGCCGCCTTCCAGAACAGCCGCCGCCGGCAGGCCGGTGGCCCGCAACCCCTCGCCCAGGGTAGCAAAGTCCTGGATCTCCAGGGTCATCTCCGTGATGGGGTCACCGCGGTAGGCGTCGAAGCCCGCCGACACCAATATCAGCTGCGGCTCGAACGCGACCACCGCAGCCAAGGCCTCGCGGATCGCCTGTAGGTGCGCCGACCGCTCCCCGTGCGGGGGCACGGGCCAGTTCAGGCAATTGTCCCCGGACGCCGTGCCCGTGCCGGGGTAGCCGGGAAATTGATGCACCGACGTGAACAGGCAGCCAGGCCGGCCGCGCAGAATGTCCTCGGTGCCGTTCCCGTGGTGCGCGTCGAAATCCCACACCGCCACGCGTGCAAGCCCCCGGCGCTCCTGCGCATGCGCCGCCGCGATCGCCACATTGGCCAGGTAGCAGAATCCCATCGGAGTCTGACGCGTCGCGTGATGGCCAGGCGGTCGCATCAGGGCCAGGGCCGGGCCGGACCCGTCGATGACGGCATCCGTCGCGGCCAACGCCGCGCCCAATCCGCGCAGGGCGTGATCGGCGATCCCCGGGTGCCAGGCTGTATCCACGTCGAAATCACACGGTTGCTGCAGGCGGTCCCCATACGGATCCGCATGCGCCAGAACCACGTCCGCCGCCGTGGCCGCGGCCGGCACGCGCCAGACCCAATCCGGATGCGCCCGCTGCAGCCACGGCACGGTTTCCGTGATGCGTGCGGGTTGCTCCGGATGCGACGCCGCGCCGTACTCCGCACAACGAGGATCGTGAAACAACAGCATATCGATGGAGGCAACGGCGCACACGCGCCGGATCCGCGCGTTCAGTCCAGTGCCCCGGGCACCACCGTTTCGGGATTGCCCCGGTTGGCGAGAATGGACCTGGCCGCCTCCACCGCGTCGTCGCGATTCGGCCCGTCCAGGGTCGTGGCGCCTTCGACCCAGCGGCCGTCGACGAGCACCGTGCGGGGTTTGAGCGGTAGACCGCGTTCGTGTCGGATCAGCTGACCGGCAACGGTATCAACTGCACAGGCCCCGACCGCTTCCGGATCCTGATAGATGCCGGTGGCGGAACCGTCGTCGCTCGGCAGGTCCAGGCTTACATAAGCCAGATCATCGGGGGCGCGCAGCCCGAGTCCCTTCAACCATCCCGGCACTTCAGGTTGGCCGGAAATGATGGCATCGGGCTTGGCTTCCCGCACCCAGCGGGCGAAACCGTCCTCTCCCAGTTTGTCCGGACGGTGCATCAATTCCGGGATGAACTTCCCCGTGTCGTTCATCTGCCAGAAATAGCCCGACGTCAGCTTGCCGTGCATGCGCTGGTCAAACTTCCGGTCGATTACAAAGCCGATGCGCTTGCAGCCGCCCAACTGCAGTCGGAGCACGGCCGCGCGGATGGACGCGTTGTGGTTGTCGACCACGCGATGCAGCCGGGGGGCGTCGATCGACAGCCCCACCGCCGCACAGGCGAAACGATCCCACTCCAATTCGATGCGGCCGGGCTGCGGCAGGGGCGCCAGAATCAGACCGGTAATACCCCGGGTGTAGAGGATCTGGCTCAGGCGATCCAGGCGGCCGTTGGCATCACCCAACCAGAAATGCTCGAGGCTGTAACCGGTCGAACGGGCGCGTTCGACCGCTCCGTCATGCGACCGCTTGAAGAACGAAATACTTTTCCAGCCATCGCGCCGCTCATACATCGTCACCCAGGCAAGCGTGACTTTCTCCAGCGAGGGCCGACCGGCCCGCAACGCCGTCATCGCCTGCGCGAGCAGGGGATTGGGCCGCCAGCCGAGCCGCTTGGCGATGGTCTCAATGCGCTCACGCGTGGCGGCGGAGATGCGCGGGTGTTTGCGCAAAGCAAGGGAAACAGCCGCCCGTGAAACGCCTGCCTCGGCAGCGATGCGACTGATCGACGGGTTACGCGGATCTCCTCTCATGCGGAATCCACGTCATTCAATACAAACTCTTCGCTGAAAACAACTCCAGCCGGGCGATATAACCTGAGACGTAAGCCGGTATTAGCGTAGCCGGCTTCGCCCGCGACCATCGCCCTTGCGACGGGCATGCCGTTTGCCATCCCGCAACCAAGCATTCTGTGAGCGCAGCACAAAGAGCAGAAACAAGGTCATGACCGCGACAATCGGCAATACGACGATGACCAGAAAGCGCCCGATTTCAGCCAGTGGGGGTAGCATGGCGAGGGTCGTATCAAGCGGGCGGCGACCACGCGGCGGCAATC